>LFRM01135715.1_pt2 | contig 16233 bp, 13 predicted proteins | sample 618341 | NCBI WGS metagenome assembly LFRM01 (sample SAMN03654438, study PRJNA283298) | anaerobic digester metagenome | isolation source: pool of bioreactors CSTR01a, CSTR02a, and CSTR03a thermophilic anaerobic... | place: Denmark: Kgs. Lyngby | collected 2014-05-21 | reverse complement strand
CTCTTATTTTGAAGGGTTCTCAGAGGGAAGAAGGAGGTTATCAGGCAGCTCCTAATTATGATGTGTATCTTCATAAAACTGGAGTAACTGATACTGTGCTTCGGCCCGCAGGCATTGCGATTATTGATGGTGAACGAATCAATGTAGTAAGCCGGGGTGGGTTTATTAACCGCGGTGAACCCATCGCTGTAGAAGAAATTGAGGGTTCACGGATACTCGTCAAGCGCATTGAGAAGAAATCCAATCTATTTTGACCTAAATTTGGAAGGAGATAGAATATATGTTATTTATGCCAGAGATCTTAACAGGTTTAATTATCTTGGTTGTAGTCTTACTTATTGGGGTGTTTCTGAGGTACGTGCCTCTGGGTTTGTGGATCAGGGCCAGGGCTTCAGGTGTACCTATTACAATGCTGACCCTCATTGGTATGAGGCTTCGCCGTATTTCACCACAGCTTATCTTGGATGCTTTAATTACAGCCACCAAAGCCGGGCTTGATATAAACGTAAATCAGCTGGAAAGGCACTTCCTGGCAGGCGGTAATATCGAGCGTGTTGTAAAGGCTCTGATCTCAGCACAGCAAGCAGGAATCGATTTAAGTTTCGGTCAAGCCTGTGCCATTGACCTTGCCGGACGTGATGTACTCGAAGCAGTTCAAATGTCTGTTATCCCAAAGGTTATCGAGAGCCCCTCTGTTGCTGCTATTGCAAAAGACGGTATTGAACTGCGTGCCAAAGCCCGTGTTACAGTACGCACCAATATTCAGCAATTGGTTGGCGGTGCCGGTGCCGAGACTGTCATGGCCCGTGTAGGTGAAGGTATCGTTACAACCATCGGCTCTGCAGAAACGCATAAGCAGGTTCTTGAAAACCCAGATCAGATCAGCAAAAACGTTCTGAACAAAGGGCTCGACGCTGGTACTGCTTTTGAAATTTTATCAATTGATATCGCGGATATTGATGTCGGCCGCAACATTGGTGCTCAGCTGCAGATGGACCAGGCAGAAGCTGATCGCCGCATTGCTCAGGCACGTGCTGAAGAGCGTCGTGCCATGGCCGTTGCTCGTGAGCAGGAAATGAAAGCTCAAGTCCAGGAAATGCGCGCGAAAGTCGTCGCTGCAGAAGCTGAAATTCCCTTGGCATTGGCTGAGGCGCTTCGTTCCGGAAGACTTGGTGTTATGGACTACTATCAGCTAAAGAATGTTCAGGCAGATACTCAGATGCGCGATGGCATTGCCAAAGCAGCAGAACCCAATTCAAATACTGACACAGATTTAACTCGCAAAAAATGAGTAAAATACTAAAGCTGAAATTCAAAAGGAGGGATTGGGTTGGATAGTTTAGCACCTGTCATTATCTTTTTGATATTTTTAGCTGTAACATTCTCTCGCAAATCAAAACAAGTTCAGAAGGAACCTACTACCAAGCCGATTATACCGATGGTGAAAAAAGATCCCTGGGCTCCGGATTCTTTTGTTACTTCTTCTAAAAACTTAAAACCAATTATCCCTGAACAAGTTATTGATGAACCAATTCAAAACCAACATGTCGATAGAATCGTTGCGGAGGATAGTTTTTGGTCAAGTAATGAGGAAGTTTATTCATATGACACTTATGACTTTAAATCGATGGAAAACCAAAACTTGCCTGACAATTCTATCGAGGGAAGGATTAGGGAAAAAGCTGAACTACCTCAATTAAACCGAAAATCTGATCAGCCTCTTTCGATCTTTCCTGAACTGGCATCGGAGTCTCTGGTGCAGGCATTTGTTATGAATGAAGTGTTGAATAAGCCATCACATAAGCGTCACACTTAAATATCTTGAATGAATCGCAAAAATACAAGCAATTGCTTGTATTTTTGCTTATGCAACAAAGGCTTTTCATTGACAGTTGCTAGTGCCTATGGTACATTATTTGAGGTATTGTAAGTGGGAATTGTGTTTAAGAGTGCTTATGTTTTCCTCTCATGACAACACCCAGATCAATTTCAATCGCTCTTTAATTGTATAAAAGGAGTAAGCGTTGAATGCGAAAAACCCAAGTAGGTAAAGCCAAGTATGAGTAAGATTCTAATCAAAATCTTACTTATTATATTGCGTTTTCTTATATATCTTGTGCAGCCCTTGTTCTTTATTTTATGGATGTCTGTAAAAAACCCCCAGCTTCTGATAGTTAATAGAACTTCATCGCTGACACTTTTTATGTTTCCCATTCTTATGTTGGTTTTTATTCGTATATATGGTGGTTTTGATATCGGTATTAAAAAAAGCAAACCAATCATATATTCGATGGCTACTGCCATCGTTTTAGTTGATATCATAGTTTATTTGCAAGTTCAAATTATGAACGTAAATGATATGAACAGAGAACATCTCCAACTTTTTGGTGTAGACTTAGTGTTTTTGTTAATTGCAGTAGCTACGCAGATAGTTGTAATTACATTTGCAGCATATTTGGGGAACATGCTCTATTTTAGGATAAATCCTCCAAAATCTTGCTGTATCATCAGTTCTGGTCATGGTAATTTATCTGATATTACGGAAAAAATAAACTGTTTCAAACTTCAATATAATATTAGTGAACATATCAAATATGATGACGTGGATATTTTAGATGCTATTGAAAGAAATCAGTTAGTGTTTTTATTCGATGTTCCAGCCGAAGAGCGAGCAAAACTTGTAGAGCATTGTTATAAATGCTCTATAGGAATGTATTATGTTCCAGATGTGTATGACATCATTTCAAATAGCAGCGTCAGGCATATTATTGATGATATTCCCTTGCTTGGGAAAGCAGAGTTGAAACCCAGGTTAAATAAGCAGTTTTCAAAACGCACCCTTGATTTGCTGATAACAGTTCCTATTATTTTTTTATTATCACCTTTTATGCTCATTATTGCACTGTTCATCAAGCTTAGTGATTGGGGTCCCGTATTTTATAGACAAACAAGGCTAACAAGAGATGCGAAGGAGTTTCTGCTTTATAAATTCCGTTCCATGATTGTAGATGCAGAAAAAGATGGAATTGCCCGTTTAGCGCAGAAAAATGATAATCGCATTACGCCTGTTGGTAGATTTTTGAGACGTACAAGAATGGATGAACTTCCACAACTCCTTAATATTTTGAGTGGGGACATGAGCTTGGTAGGTCCTCGGCCTGAAAGACCTGAAATAGCACGATTATATGAAGAGTTTTTTCCTGAATTCAGTCTGCGCCTTAAAGCAAAAGCCGGACTTACTGGATTTGCGCAAGTGTTCGGGAAATACAATACGACTCCCAAAGAGAAATTATTGTTTGATTTGTTTTATATAGAAACGCAGAGCCTCTGGCTGGATTTAAATATTTTATTCAAAACGGTAATAGTTGTTTTTCGTAAGGACGCAACAGAAGAGGTTAAGGCACATCAGGTTCATGCGGGAGTTGGCACTGATGACCAGTAAATCTGTTTTATTGGTTGCCACGACTGCGTATATGATTAGACAATTTAATATGAACAATATCAAATTACTTCAAAGTTTAGGCTATCAAGTAGAAGTAGCTTGTAACTTTGTAAGTGGCAACCCTATATCTGATGATTTGGTAACTGACTTTAAGAAACAACTGCAGAAATTGGGTGTAGTTCAGCATCAAATACCTGTTGTTAAGCAGCCTTTGAATTTTAGAGCCAATTTTAAATCATATTTCTTACTGCGTAAGCTTATGAGTGATAAAAAATATATATTTGTGCATTGTCAAACACCCGTTGGTGCTGTTATTGCAAGGCTTGCAGCTTTTCAGGAAAATATCCCAAGTCTTTATATGGCGCATGGTTTTCATTTTTTCAAAGGAGCCAGCTTTTTAACTTGGCTCGTCTACTATCCCATTGAGTGGCTTATGTCATCAATAACTGATGTCCTTATTCTAATAAATGCAGAAGATTATCTACTTGCAAGGAAAAAAATGAAGGCAAAAAAAAACATCTACATCCCCGGTGTTGGAATTGATGTTTATGGTTTCCAAAATTCTCAACAGCGCAAGACTATTTCAAAAGAAGAGTTCGGGATTCCTTCAGAAGCAATAATTATATTATCAGTCGGTGAACTTAACAAAAATAAGAATCATGCGTTTATCTTGCGACTTTTACCTAAACTGCCTGGATTTCATTATTTTATAGCAGGTGAGGGAGTTTTAAAACAGCATCTGATAAAAATTACAAAAAAGCTTGACATCAGTGACCGGGTACATTTTCTTGGCTATGTTAAAGATACTAATCCATTTTATCATTTAGCTGATATTTATTGTCACCCGTCACATCGAGAAGGTTTATCAGTTGCTATCATGGAAGCGATGGTATCTCAACTGCCCGTAATCTGTTCCGATATTCGTGGAAACAAAGACCTAATTGACGATCAGCATGGTGGTGTATTGCTTCGGGCAGACGATGAAACTGGTTATTTGACAGCTATGTTTGATTTGGCAGCACGACCAGATAAGCGAAGAGCATATGGTGCATATAATCTTAAGAGAATTGAAGCTTATGATTTAGAACATGTCAATCAGTTGATGAAAGATATTTACAATAGCATAGAGCCCGAAATTAAGGCACTTTAGTTTGCATGGAGTTCAAAAGTCTTAGGAGGTATATCTTAATTTGTTAAAAGCAAGATTGTTTAAATCTGATATGCTAATTGATATAGATCAAAAGATGAATATATCACATTATTTGTTTTTGATTTTTTGGTTAATGAAACCGTTTTATTTTTTTCAATCCGGTACAGTTCAACCTTCCGATGCTGTGTTTTTGTTTGCTTTTGTTGTATGGCTGTTTGAAGAGCACGGCGAAGTTAAACTAGAAAAAGGCAACCATTTATTTGTTTTATTTGTTTTATCTGTTCTATTTGTTAACTTTATATATACTCTCATATATCTTGACAAAGTATTTTTAGAAAAATCATTATTTTATATATATAGTATGTTAATTGTTATCAGTTTTCAGAAAATGGCAACCAATGATCGTTTTTTAAAAGCTTTGCTATGGATTACAATCATCAATATCATTTTTCAATTGTTTGTTTTTGCATTAAATCTTGGTGGTCGTTTATATGGTGGCTACAGATATATGGGCACATTTAACGATCCCAATCAATTCTCCTTCTTTTTGTTTTCTTCTTTTTTGCTGATTTTTGTTTTGCTTTCCTATTTAAACAGACAAAAAAACCCACATACACAGGCAGGCAAATATTTGCTGTTTGCTGTTGTAATTTTCCTTATTTTCCAAGGTAGTTCTACAGGAGCTTTTCTTGGTATAATAGGCTTCACACTTTCGATATTTCTAGTATTTTTTACTAAAGATAACGGGCCCTGGCGTGTGGTTTTACGCTTGTTTTTCATAGGTTTCATCATATTATCTGTCTTGATTCTTATTGTAACATTGACTTCGACGTCATTATTAGGATCAAAGGTTCAGTCGGAAAATTTTTTAATTCAAAGGATAGTAGAAAAAATAGATAAATTTGCATCAGGAGGCTTATTTACAATTCTTGATGACAGACAAGTAAGCAGAGTTTATTATTTTCCTCTTAATTTGTTGTATGGCGCTGGGGAAGGTTTGTATGGGCGCTTTGTTCTTAGCGAACCGCTTGAAATTCATTCCACCATAATCGCTCTATGGTTTTATTATGGCCTAATACCGATTGTATTATTGGGATTATGGATAAAAACGAAACTAACTGGTATACCTAAATCACTATATCCGGTGTTTGTAGGCTTATTGTTAGAAAGTATGATGCTTGCAAATCAGCGTCAGCCTGTTTTGTGGATGCTTATTATATTAGGAGATATTTCATCATCAAAATTATTTCCAGAAAAAGAGTATGGCATATTTAGAAAAATTTGAGTTTTGAAGATTATGAAATTGGCTAAACAAAATGAACAGAAAAGGGACTAGAATAATGAAAATGGGCTTTATCTTTAATCAAAGATTTCCATACTATCAAGGGAAATTTTATGCAGTAGATTTACCCGGTGATGTATGGAGAGACCGTTATTTAAGGTATTGTGATAATATCAAAGTAATTGGTCGTAAAGATGCTGTTGCAGAAGATCCTTCACCAAAATTAAGCCTTTCAAGCATCAAGGAAGTAAGTTTTGATTGTGTAGACAATTTGCCGCATTGGCGAAAGTTTTTAACCCTTAAACGATCATCAAAACATGTTTCACAAGCAATAGCGGATTGCAATTTTGTCATCTGTCGGGGATCATGGGGTGTCAAAGAGTGTAAAAAAGCTGGGAAACCCTATTTGGTTGAAGTAGTGGGATGTGAATGGGATGCATTATGGAACCATAGTTGGCAGGGCAAGGTCGCTGCTTTGCCTCGTTTACTAGCCTTAAAGGCTGCTGTCTGGGATGCTCCTTATGTTCTTTATGTAACTCAAAATTTTTTACAACAAAGATATCCCTCTAAAGGTATTAGCGCAGGAGTATCTGATGTAAAAATACAGCCTTTTGATGAAGAAGTATTAAATCAAAGAGTAAAAAAAATTAATGCTCGGCAGGAACAGGATAAGCTTATTTTGGGTACAACAGCTGGTGTAGATGTTAGATACAAGGGTCAGCAATTTGTCATAGCGGCACTTGGAAAATTGAAAAAACAGGGGATCACCAATATAGAATATCATCTTGTAGGAGCTGGAAAAACTACTTATCTTCAAGGTATAGCAGAAAAATTCGATGTAGCAAAGCAAGTAGTTTTCAAAGGTCCATTGCCGCATGCTGATGTTTTTCGCTTTCTTGATACGATTGATGTTTATGTTCAGCCTAGCTTGCAGGAAGGACTACCAAGAGCAGTTGTAGAGGCAATGAGCAGGGCATGCCCTGTCATTGGTTCAAACACGGGCGGCACACCGGAACTTTTAAATGAGAAGTTTATATTAAAAAGAAAAAATGTTGATGACATAATAACTAAAATTAAAACGATGGATAATCAGACATTGTTATTTGAAGCAAATCGTTCTTTTAAAATGGCACAGGAGTATGAGCCCGAGAGCCTTGATTCTCAAAGAGACTCATTTTACAAGAAATTTTTGAAGGCAAATTCTTTAACTATAAAAGATAAGGTATAGTGCTATGCTTTTAAGTATTATTGTACCTGTATATCAATTGGAAAAGTATATTTCGAAGACATTGGATTCTCTGACGCGAAAACCTATTAGTGAAATAGAAATAATTATTGTCAACGATGGCTCTAAAGACAACTCAGAGCAAGTCATTGAAACATATATACAGCAGCACCCTGAGAATAATATCTTATTATATACCATAGAAAATGCTGGTGTCAGCGCAGCGCGTAATTTTGGCACTTTAAAAGCATCAGGTGAATACCTGCTATACTTGGATGGAGATGACCTCCTCACGGATGGATCGCTTGATAATATACTTAACTCGTTAGATAATGATAAACCGGATATTTTATACTGGGCTTATGATGTTATTACTGAATCGGGTGACTGTGTAGTCAAATATCCTCATAAACCTATCGAAGCTGTGCAAAGCGGGGCTAACGCACTGCTAGATCTTCTCGTAAACAAATCCATGTATTTGGTTATTGGCAATGCAGCCTATAAAAGACAAATGTTGGAAGAAAACAAACTTGAATTTTCAAAAGGATGTGTCGCAGGTGAAGACATGGAATTTACATTTAAGGCAATATCGGCATCAGAGAGTGTAATCTATTGTGCGGATGCTTTGCTGCAATATCTGCAGCGCGAAAGTTCTACAGTTCATCGTTACAATATTCGAAGATTTGATTCGATCGCGGCACTCAAAAGAGCAAGTGTATTTATCAGCTCAAATTCGGATCCACGTATATCTAAACTTTCACCCTTGGTTTCAAGACAAGAAACGCTCATTAACTATATCGGTACTTATCGCATGGGGTTAGAACAAGTGATGAAAGAATACAAACTGTCTTCCGGCCCTGCGATGAGATTTCTAAATAAGGAGTTAGATAAGAATTATCCCGAATTAAGGACACAAGTGAGAAAACAACTAATTTCGAGTAATCATTATTTGCCTTTAAACAGATTGGGTATATTTAGTCTTTCACCGGTTCTCTATATGTATATAGCTAGATACCGCTTGAAATTTCAAAAGTTTATTTCAAAACTAAAGTGAGAGGTATGTTATTTTATTCATGAAGTTACTTTTTGTACTTGGACAAGTGTATCCGAATGATGATACAAATTCTCTCCTTATGACACGCTTGTCAAAGGAACTAAGGAAAATACAACCCAACATATCTGTATTTTTTTTAGGGTCTTCATATGATGAAAAGACAATTCATGAAGAGGAAATTGGTGACATAAATGTTTCAACGTTCAAGGTCAACGACAGATATCCTCAATCTACTAACCTTCAGACTATCCTAAGAGAGACATCTACATTACCTTCTGTTAGAAGATTAACAAAGCTCATAAGACATCCTTTATTATTAATAGAACTGCTGATAAAACAAATAGTTAACGGTAATTTGAGTTCGCAGTATAAGTATCAAATTAATGACATCTGCAAAAAACACTCAATTGATATTTTAGTTGGAGTTTGTGCTCCGTTCAATGCTGCTTTTGGAGCATCAAAAGCAAATTACAGTAAAGTTCCATTTATTTTTTATCAATTAGACCCATATTTTAAACATTATTTACAGCCAAATTACAACAAGGCAATACGTTTAGAGTCTTATGTATGTAAAAAGGCAACTGCCATCATCATGAGTGATTTGATATACCGTGATTACGAGTGTTCACCTTTAAGAAAATTTCTGTATAAGACAAGTGTTTTGGAATATCCTGCCTTTTCAAATGAAATAACACACTTGGATAATCAAAACAATAAACCTTCAAACAAAAACGAATGCATTCGATTAGTGTTTGTAGGATCTTTATATGGAGATATTCGCTCACCTTTATATTTGCTTCAGATTGTATATCACTTGATAGGGAAGGGAATCCAGCTACATCTAGATTTTGTAGGACCGGTCATGAGCCCGCTGGGAGAAGAAACTGAAAAATACATTCACCTTTTAGGTAATACAGTCAGTATGCATGGTCAGGTTGATTCTATCGAATCTAAAGCCTGGATGAACAGGGCGGATATATTGGTAAATATTTCAAATGCTATTCCCAACCAAATGCCCAGTAAAATATTTGAATATTTTTCTACCGGTAAACCCATTATAAATCTGTATAAATTGGAAGACTGTCCCACTCTTAAATATATGAAAAGGTATCCTTATGCCATTAATATTCCCGAATTACTTCAAAACTCTCAAGATCATATTGGTGATGTGCTACAATTCATCAGAGAATCGAAAGGCAAGCAATTGTGTTCTCATCAGGTAGAGTCACTTTTCCCTGACTGCACTCTAAAAGCAGTCGCTGAACAATTCTTTAATATCATCACATCAGTTAATTGTTAGAAGATTCAAGGAGTTGAACATGATGAAAGTGCTTTGGGTTAGCAATATCGTATTTCCCTCTATCGCTTTGAAATTTGGTATACGCAATGAAATTGGTGGAGGATGGATGCTGGGCCTGCTTGAAATGATGAAATCAAGCATCAAAAGCAATCTTAGTATCATGTCTTTTTCTAAAGACGTATCTAAAGAAATGACTTTTTTTGAAGAAGGTATTTCATATATTGTAATCCCCTTATCTCAAGACATTGAACACATTTTAAAAAGTATACGCAGTCATCTGACAGATGAAGATTATGATTTAATCCATATTTTTGGAAGTGAGTATATTACCTCTTACTACTTGGTGAGTGCAGCTCAAGAATTGGGTTTACTTGATCGAACGCTCCTGCACATACAAGGTTTAGTTTCAGTTTATGCAAAACATTTTTCATCTGGTATCCCATTTTTTTGGACGCAATTGTTAATGCCGCGAGATTTTATCAAAAACACATCTATTAACCACGAGTTAAAAGAATTCAAAAAGCGCGGTGAAAAAGAGATAATAACCATTAAGAGCCTCAAACATATCGGCGGTAGGACTGATTGGGATAAAGCATGCGCTCATATGATCAACTCGAAAGCTTCCTATCATCATTGTGGGGAAATATTACGAAAGAGTTTCTATGATAAAGAGTGGTGCATAGAGAATTGCGAGCGGCTTAGTATCTTCGTTAGCCAGGGTAATTACCCCATCAAAGGTTTACATCATGCCATTGAAGCACTGGCAATTATCACAAAGCATTATCCTCTGGCAAAATTATATGTGGCTGGATATTCAATCGTCAAGACAAATAAAGGTTTCATGCAAAAATTTAAAAGCACTGCTTACGGTTGTTTTTTAGCCCGATTAATTAGAAAGTATGGGCTTGAAGAGAATATTATTTTTACAGGGCCGCTTGGTGAAAAAGAAATGCTTAATCGATATTTACAAAGTCATGTCTTTGTCGTACCTTCAAATATAGAAAATTCTCCTAATTCCTTGGGTGAGGCGATGATACTTGGTCTGCCCTGTGTTGCAAGTTTTGTGGGCGGTGTTCCCAACATGTTAAAAGACAAGGAGGAGGGTTTTTTATACCAAGCAGATGCGCCTTATATGTTGGCGTATTATATCATGTGTTTGTTCGCTGATGAGGAATTGTGTATTAAAGTTGGCTCAAATGCCAGAGAACATGCTCAGTATACTCATAATCAGACAAATATATTTCATGAACTTGAAAATACTTATGAGAGAATTGCAGAAATAAATTAATGCGACAAAAATTCAAACAACTAAGAAGTTTTTATACCAGTCATGTAAAGAGTGCTTTCGTTACTAATTCAAGTTGGATAGTAGTGGAGCAGATCTATCGAATGGGTCTTAGCCTTATTGTTGGTGTTTTGACTGCCAGATACTTGGGGCCATCAAATTTAGGCTTAATCACATATGCCGCAACTTATGTTGCAGCTTTTATGCCGCTTGCTACACTGAGCATGGAGTATGTCGTCATCAAAGATTTGGTTGACAGACCTAAACAAGCAGGAGAAATCTTGGGCAGCGGGATTTTCATGCGAATTATTTCCGGTTTTATCAGTCTTGTTTTTATTATAGCTTTTGTTACTATATTGAAGCCGGGGGATCAAACCTACATCGTAGTTACTGCACTTAATTCACTATCTTTAATTGCGGGTGCTTTTACACTTGTTGACTGTTGGTTACAGGCTCAATTGCGTTCTAAATATGCAACAATCATAAAATCTGTGGGCTATACCTGTATGTCATTATACAAAGTTTACCTTCTGGCAACGCATAAAAGTGTTCTTTGGTTTGCCTTCGCGACTTCGCTCGATCTTATCATCATTGCAGGCTTGTATGTATATTTGCTTTTAGTTAAAAACAAATTGAATCTAACAATAAATAAAAGCACCATGAAACATTTGATCCAGCAAAGTTATCCATTTATAATTACAGGTTTAATGATTGTTGTCTATGGTCAACTGGACCGACTATTTCTTGAATACTATCATGGTGAAAAAGCGCTTGGACTATATGGGGTCGGATCTAATCTCAGCTACATATGGCAATTTATACCGGCTGCGATTATCACATCTGCCAGACCTTTGATCCTCGCAGCCAAGAACAATCAAAACGGTAATTACATGAAGCGCTTGAAGCAATTGTATGCTTTCATTTGGTGGCTGAGTGTAACTGTCGCTGTTTTCTTTTCTATTTTTTCTGACTTGGTAGTTAAAATATTGTATGGAAGTGAGTATGCTGGTGCTGCCATTGTGCTGAAGATTATTTCGTGGTCACAGGGGTTTTCTTTGCTGGGAGGAGCCAGGTCAATTTGGCTGCTAGCCGAAAATAAAAACAAATACTTGGTACCCAGCCAAATTATATCAGCTATTTTTTCAGTTACCGTTAATCTTCTGCTAATTCCCGTTTATGGCGCTATAGGTGCTGCCATTTCAATGTTGTTGACGCAAATATTTGTAGCGCTTATCTCTACCTTATTTATGAAGCAAACCCGTGAAAGCACGAGGATTATTCTTGATGCAATTCTATTAAAAGGAGTAAGATAGCGCATTAAAACATTAGAAATAGAAAAGAGTAAAAATGCAGTTTGGTAAAGAAATAACTACAGACGAATTAAAAAAAATACAATATAATTTGCTAAAGGACATTGCTGGCTTTTGTGACAGCAATGATATTCATTACTACTTAGCCTATGGAACATTAATCGGTGCTGTACGCCATCAAGGATTTATTCCCTGGGATGATGATATTGATATCGCACTTCCTAGATCAGACTATGATCGTTTACTGACGCTCTATAATAAGATGAATCAAGGTGAGCCATATTATTTGGTCTCACCCTATGATGATTTGAGTTGTTTTACTTACGCAAAACTCATAGATCTCTCGACAATTAAAATAGAAAAGAACGCAAAGCGAACTCAAAATAACTACTTAGGAGTAGATATAGATATATTTCCTATTGACCGATTGCCAAAAAACTATAATAAACATTTAAAGCTTCATCGAATTAAGAAGTTCATTTATAAAATGGATCGATACTGCGTGACCGATATGCCTATTAAAACAATCAAAGGGAAAGCTGTTGTTGGTATAAGTAAGGCCATAGGTCATCAGAGATGGACAAAGCTTGCAGAGCGTTTGACTTCTAGGTATAATCAAAAAGTTACTGGCCGCTCAGGGATCAATACCTGCTTATATAATTTTGAAAGAGAGTGGCACGAGGATAGTGTTTTTCAGGATAGATGCCAACTCAGGTTTGAAGGAGGTCTCTTTTGGGCACCTTGCCACTATCACGAGTTGTTGACTGATATTTATGGCGATTATATGAAGTTGCCGCCTGAAAACCAGAGAACATCTACGCATGAATATCGCGTTTATTGGAAGGTTACAGATTAGTTACTTGGAGGAAATATGGAACATACACCTTACTTTAACAAAACACTTTTGATTACTGGAGGTACAGGCAGTTTTGGTAATGCTGTTTTAAACCGCTTTTTGCAAACTGATATTCATGAGATTCGTATTTTCAGCCGCGATGAAAAAAAACAAGATGACATGCGGCATGAGTTTCAGCTTAAGATGCCTGATGAGGCTGACAAAATTAAGTTTTATATTGGTGATGTAAGAGATTTATCTTCCGTTCAAAATGCCATGAATGGTGTAGATTTTATTTTTCATGCAGCTGCTCTCAAACAAGTGCCGAGCTGTGAATTTTTCCCCCTTGAAGCTGTAAAGACGAATGTAATTGGTACTGAAAATGTTTTGACGGCTGCGATTGGTGAAGGCGTAAAGTCGGTTATTTGTTTATCCACTGACAAAGCAGCTTACCCGGTAAATGCCATGGGAACCAGCAAGGCTATGATGGAAAAGGTAATTGTGGCAAAATCTCGCACAGTATCCCCAGAAAAAACAAAAATATGTTGTACGCGTTATGGAAATGTGCTTTGCAGTCGTGGAAGTGTTATTCCACTGTGGATTGAGCAATTGAAAGCCGGCCTTTCAATCTCCGTTACGGAGCCCTCCATGACACGTTTTATTATGTCTTTGAATGAGGCGGTAGATTTGGTTCTTTTTGCTTTCGAGCATGGTGTGACAGGGGATATACTTGTGCAAAAAGCACCCGCTTGCACCATTGAGGTATTGGCTCAAGCGGTAAAGGAATTGTTTAATCCTAAAGCTGAAATCAAGCAAATCGGAATCCGCCACGGAGAAAAAATCTATGAAACTCTTATGACAAATGAAGAGTGCTTCCATGCTGATGATTTAGGCAATTTTTATCGTGTTCCATCTGATAAAAGAGATTTGAACTATGACAAATTTTTTAAAGAAGGCAGGGTCGAACATAGCGGTTTGAAAGAGTTTAATTCCAACAATACAACCCGCCTTAATGTGCATCAAGTTAAACAAAAATTATTGCTTCTGCAATATATTCAAGACGAGTTATCATTATGGAGGAAAGATACATGAAGATACTTGTCACAGGTGCGGAAGGTTTCGTTGGCAAAAACTTGATCGCTACCCTTGAGGGCATTCGCGATGGTAAAGATATAGTACATCAGATATCTGATCTTCAGGATCCTTCTAAATTAATTATATATAAGTATGATAAAAAAAATGCTGAAAAAGAACTCGAAGCATACTGCACCGATTGTGACTTTGTTTTCCATCTGGCAGGAGTAAACCGACCGGAAAATAATGAAGAATTTATGGAGGGGAATTTTGGTTTTTCCTCTACGCTTCTTAAAACTTTAAAAAACCAACAAAATAAGTGTCCTGTAATGCTTTCAAGTTCTGTGCAGGCAAGTCAGATGGGCCGGTATGCAGATTCCGCATATGGTGAGAGTAAAAGAGCAGGTGAAGAGCTGTTTTTTTCCTATCATGAGGAAACTGGTGCTAAGGTGTTGGTTTATCGATTACCTAATCTTTTTGGAAAACTCTGCCGCCCCAATTATAACTCAGTTATTGCAACGTTTTGTCACAATGTCGCAAATGATTTGCCTATTCTAGTCACCGATCCGATGTTGGAAATAAACATTGTGTACATAGATGACCTTATAGAAGAACTTCTCCGGGCCATCAATGGTGTAGAAACAAGTGAAGGAAACTATTGTTACATTCCGATTCACTATGAGACTACATTGGGATTTTTGGCAGACACAATTACTGGCTTCCCTCTTTTAAGGGATGAATTTGCCGTGCCTGATATGTCAGACAGTTTGGTAAAAAAACTCTACAGCACATGGCTGAGTTATTTGCCATCCTCCAGTTTTATTTATGACTTGAAGATGAATATAGATGCACGCGGTAGCTTCACGGAGATCATCAAAACGCAAGATTGCGGACAATTTAGCGTGAACATCTCAGAGCCCGGTATCATTAAAGGTAACCACTGGCACCATAGCAAGAATGAGAAGTTTATTGTGGTGAAAGGGAAAGGTTTAATTCAGATGAGAAAAATCGGCAGGGATGATAAAGGACAGTTTCATCCGGTTATCGAATTCTATGTGAGTAGCAAAAAAATACAGGTTGTAGATATAATTCCAGGTTATACACATAATATTATCAATCTTTCTGATTCAGAAGAATTGGTTACCTTTATGTGGGCAAATGAAATTTTTAATCCAAATGCCCCAGATACTTTTTTTGAGGTAGTATAAATGTCAAAGCTAAAACTTATGACGATTGTAGGAACAAGGCCAGAAATCATTCGATTATCAGCTACTATTAAAAAATGCGACACTTATTTTGAACAGATTCTTGTGCACACAGGTCAAAACTACGATTATGAGTTGAATCAGGTATTTTTTGAAGACCTTGACCTTCGTCAGCCTGATTATTATCTCAATGCTGTAGGCGATGATTTAGGAGAAACGATTGGCAACATCATCGCAAAATCCTACCAGCTGATGGTGAAGTTACGGCCGGATGCCTTGTTAATTTTAGGAGATACGAACTCTAGTTTATCTGCTATCAGCGCTAAGCGTTTGCATATTCCAATATTTCATATGGAAGCTGGTAATCGCTGTTTTGATGAGTGCTTGCCTGAAGAAACTAACCGCAGAATTGTTGATCACATTGCGGATGTTAATTTATGTTACAGTGAACATGCTCGTAGGTACTTAAACTCGGAAGGAACATCAAAGGAACGTACATTTGTTATAGGCTCTCCTATGGCTGAGGTTTTGCGAGCGAACCTCAGCGCAATTAAATCTAGCAAAGTTCTGCATAATTTGCAGTTAGAAAAGTGCAAGTATATTTTACTTTCTGCTCATAGGGAAGAAAACATTGACACAGAAGAAAATTTTTTTAACTTGATGAATGCTGTTAATTCTCTTGCTAAAAAATACAATATTCCTATTTTGTATTCTTGTCATCCGCGAAGTGCAAAATTCATCGAGCAGAGGGGATTTGTTTTTGATAAAAGAGTCAGACAGAATAAACCGCTTGGGTTCCATGATTACAACCATTTGCAAATGAATGCTTTTGCTGTTGTATCGGATAGCGGAACATTACCGGAAGAAAGCAGCTTTTTTCTTTCGATTGGTCATCCTTTCCCGGCCATTTGTATCCGAACTTCTACTGAACGTCCTGAAGCGCTGGACAAGGGCAATTTCATTCTTGCTGGGATTACTCAAAAAGAGGTATTACAGGCGGTTGAAACTGCTGTACTAATGCATGAATGCAAAGAGGAAGGTGTTGCCGTACCTGATTATATGGATGAAAAT
>LFRM01007467.1_pt8 | contig 16248 bp, 18 predicted proteins | sample 618341 | NCBI WGS metagenome assembly LFRM01 (sample SAMN03654438, study PRJNA283298) | anaerobic digester metagenome | isolation source: pool of bioreactors CSTR01a, CSTR02a, and CSTR03a thermophilic anaerobic... | place: Denmark: Kgs. Lyngby | collected 2014-05-21 | reverse complement strand
ATGCGCAATAGCGGCAAGACCATCTTTTTGACTACTCACTACATGGACGAAGCAGAGCGGCTGTGCGATCGGGTAGCAGTTATAGACAAGGGCAAGGTCATAGCGTTAGGCAGCCCTGCACAGCTCATATCCGACAACTTCAGCGAGCAGGCGATCGAGTTCACTCACTCGCAGCTTGCCGACGATGAGCACCTTGAGTCTCTGCCCGGCGTCACTCGCAGACAGGTGGAAGGCGAGACTGTGATACTGTACACGTCAGAAGTCGCCAGGGCTATGGGTTCCCTGATCCAGCACGCACAGGATGCTGGCCTGGACTTGGGGCACGTGACTGTCAGAACTGCGACTCTTGAGGATGTCTTTCTGAAGCTCACAGGGAGGAGGATTCGCGAATGAGGATGTATTGGCAGTTGGTAGTAGCCAATGTAAAGGACATGGTCCGAGACAGGATGTCTCTCTTTTGGTTTGTCGCGTTTCCTCTGCTCTGCACCTTCTTGTTTGGGGCTATCTTCAGCGGAGTCGACGACGGAGAGCGAACGTTTGACATAGGCCTTGTTGTAGAGGACCAGAGCCTGCTCGGGCACGGGATTGTGACCGCCTTTGAGTCAGTGCCCGCGTTCAACGTCCATAGGGGATCCGAGCAGGACGAACTTGACTCCTTGAGGCAAGGGAAGCGGTTCGCTGTTGTCGTAGTCCCGGAGCTGAGCATACAAGCAATGGCCTCAGGTTCGAGCACGGAGGTCCTGGTATACTACGACGAATCCCAGCAGAACTACGCCAGGATGGTCGTTGCAGCTGTTGACGATATCCTAGCTGAAATAGAGCGCCGCGCAACGAACGCTCCACGCCTGTTTACGACGAAGACACTCAGCATTCACGTGGAGGAGTTCACAACTATCGATTATCTGATACCAGGGATAATCGCGATGGCGTCCATGCAGCTTGGGCTCTTTGGGACCTTTACCTATGTTGAGCTCAGAGAGAGAAAGATTATCAAGCGCCTTGGTGCCACGCCACTCCCTCGCAGCATGGTGCTCTGGGCTGAGATCTTGGTCCGCCTGGTCATGTCCGTAGTGCAGTGTCTGGTGATTCTTGTCGTAGGAGCGCTTGTCTTTGATATCAAGGTAGTCGGTAATTGGATTTACATTATAGGCGCGGTGATGCTCGGCGCGGCGACGTTTATCAGCCTTGGGTACTTCCTCGTATCCTTTGCCAAGACCAACGAAGCTGCTCAAGGCCTAGTTCAGATGGTTCATTTCCCTATGATGTTTCTCTCGGGTATCTATTTCCCCATAGAGATCATGCCCCCGTTGTTGAAACCCGTAATGAACGCCATGCCTTTGACCTACCTCGGGGATTTGATGCGCCACAATATCCTTGGACTGCCCAGTCAATTCGGAGTTCAAAAGGACCTTGCGATCCTGTTTGCATGGCTCCTCGTTACGCTTTGGTTGGCTATCAAGAGGTTTAGATGGGAATAACCATTGGAACCTCTTTGCCGGGATAAACGTCCATAGGTGAGTAGTGGGCTATTTGGTTCCTATTGCCCGGATTTATGCTTTATTATGGCAGTACTGGTTGCTGTTGTATTGCGGAAACGTTGGTTGACATCATGAAATCCATGGGGGAGTGAGGATGCAGAGACGAAAGAGAGCTATTGTGATTGCGTGTCTAGCGCTCCTGGTAGTGGTGTTTGCCGTGGGCGTGCGCTATAGAAATCGATTAAAAAGAGCTACCGCATTGCCTGAGCAGCGATTTGTACCGATAGCTGTGAGCAGGGCAACCTTGATCAACGAGATCAATGCCACAGGCAATGTCACGTCCGGCTCGACTGTAGATGTCTATTCAAAGAAGTCAGGAGTGGTAGACAGGATATTGGTATCTGCCGGGGACGAGGTCCAGGCAGGAGATGTACTTATTGAGCTTGTCAAGTCAGAGATCGATGTGCAGCAGGCGGAGGCGACGGTCCGCCAGCGGCAGCAGGCGTTGAAGTCTGCTGAGGAAACGTTGGAGAAGGTCAAGAAACTCTATGAGAGAGGCGCAGCAACTCCCGCCGAACTGCGCAATGCCGAAACCGAGGTCGCAAACGCACGGGATAACCTCGAGAATGCCGTACTAAAGCGAGACCAGCTCCTAACGGATATGGAGGATAGCAGCATCTGTGCTCCGATTGGAGGAATAGTTCAAGCTATCAACGTGACTGTCGGAGCGACTACGGGAACATCTTCTCCTGTTGCTAGCATAGCCGATCTCGGGGAGCTTGTTTTGGAAGTGACTGTGGATGAATATGACATAGGAAGGGTCAAGCCCGGGCAGCAGGCTGTGGTATCAATCGAAGCGCTGGCAGGGCGCATTTTCGAAGGGACTGTGACTCATGTCGGCAAGATGGGCGAGACGAGGAGCGGCGTGGTGTTGTTTCCAGTCCGAATAGCCATAAACAACGCGACCTCTGATGTGCGGCCCGGAATGAGCGCAGAGGCAGAAGTGATAGTTGAGAAGGCTGAGAACGTGCTCGCCGTCCCAAACTCGGCTCTCGAGCGGATGGCAGGCTCCTATTTTGCACGGGTATTCGAGGGTGACGGTAGCGACGAAGGCGGCGTGAAGCTTGTCCCGGTTGAGGTCGGAATGGCGACGAGCACTTTGACAGAGATCGTCTCAGGGTTGTCCGAAGGCGATCTGGTCGCTGTGTCTGGCGGTGTGATTGGACAGCCGGGCGCGGTTTTCCAAGGCTTCGGCGCTCCAGGTGTCAGCTTTTCGCAGGGAGGGCGAATGACAGGAGGAGCGGCGCGGCCAACGGGAGCGATAAGGATTGGTACCGGCTGGTAGGAGGCACATCAATGAGCCTGATTGAGCTAAAGAACATCAACAAGGTCTATTCTATGGGCCGCGGGAGTGTAAAGGTCCATGCTTTGAAAGACATAAGCCTGACAATAGACGAGGGCGAGCTTGTATCGATCATGGGCCCATCCGGCTCGGGCAAGTCGACGCTCATGAATATCTTGGGGTGCCTTGATAGGCCCACCTCCGGAGAGTATCGCCTCGATGGCCAGATCGTCAGCAAGATGAGTTCGGATGGACTCGCCACAGTCCGCAATCGCACCATTGGCTTTGTGTTTCAGTCGTTCAACTTACTCGCCAGATACAGCGCGGTGAGCAATGTGGAGATGCCTCTGGTTTACGCAGGGGTGCCGCCTCGGCGCAGGAATGAACTGGCGCTAAGAGCGCTTGAAATGGTCGGCTTGAGTGACAGAATCGATCACAAGCCCGCAGAGCTGTCCGGAGGGCAGCAGCAGAGAGTCGCTATAGCAAGGGCGCTGGTAGGCTCGCCCAAACTCATTCTCGCTGATGAGCCCACGGGCAACCTTGACACTGCTTCGAGCCAAGAGGTCATGAGAATCCTCTGCAGCCTCAATGAGCAAGGCATTACGGTGGTCCTCGTAACTCATGAGCCTGAGATAGCGAGCATGACCCCGAGGGTCTTGACGCTGAGAGATGGAATGCTCGTCGAGGATGCCAGAAGGCCGAAACAAGAGGTGACACGCATTGCGAGCAACTGACAACATACGCCTTGCACTTGCCGGAGTAGCGAGCAACCCTGTTCGGTCCATACTCACCGCGTTGGGGGTTATTATTGGTGTCGCTGCAGTGATTACTGTCGTGTCGGTTGGGACAGGCGCCAAACTAATGACCACTCAGGAGATACAGCGGCTTGGGTCCAATCTGCTGACCATAACGAGTGGATATCGCAGTGCCAGGGCCGGGTTGACTGAGGACGTGATTCCGGTCATAGAGTCGTGCAGCTTGATCACAGAGGTTGCCCCGCAGGTCACCTCTTCGGGCACAGCGTCCTATGGCAGCCAGAGCCTGAATACGACCATTATGGGCACCTCGGCTAACTACCCAGAGGTTAGAAATCTCAAGATAGCTCGAGGAACGTTTTTGGCTGACAGCGACATCGAGGAGCTTACCTGGAGTTGCGTGCTTGGCGCGGACTTGGCTGCGGAGCTGTTTCAAGGCGAAGACCCACTCGGCAAGAAGGTGCGCCTGGACCGAGTGAAGTTCACTGTGGTCGGGGTGGCGGAGCCTATGGGCGACAGTGCGCTTGTCAGCATGGATAACATGATGTACGTCCCATACACGACTCTGCAGAAGCGAGTCACTGGCAGCAAATACATCGGAAGCATCAGCGCCAAAGTCGTTGGCGAAGAGCACATGGATGCTGCCAGAGACCAGGTATACGCGGCTTTGCTTGCTGAATTGCAGGATGAGAACGCGTTTAGAGTGACCAGCCAGGCTGACCTGTTGGAGATCGTCAGCAATGTGACCGGAACGCTCACACTGCTCCTGTCGAGTATAGCAGCTGTGTCGCTCTTGGTTGGCGGCATCGGGATAATGAACATAATGCTCGTGTCAGTCACTGAACGAATCAGGGAGATAGGCATCCGCAAGGCGATCGGAGCAAGAGATCGGGAGATTCTAGGTCAATTTATGCTCGAGGCTGCGGCTCTGAGCCTGACGGGAGGAGCTCTGGGTGTGCTGTTTGGCTATCTGGGCTCCCGTGCGATCAATACCAGCTTCGGCTGGCCTACAGCTATCGACATGCGTTCGGTGGTCATAGGCCTGACTGTGTCACTTGGGATAGGCTTGTTTTTTGGCAGCTATCCTGCTTGGAAGGCCGCCAGGCTTGATCCGATCGAGGGGCTCCGCCATGAGTGAGAGTTGAGTCGGGAATACGGGCGGAGTGTCAGCAATGCCGGATTGGGCCACGAAGCGAAGGAGGCAGATTGGGTGAAAGGAGTCAAGACCGGTCTCACACTAGACCATTCGCATATCAGATTGAAGCCTGCTAGAGCAGCAGTTACTTCATTATTGATGATTCTGGCTGTGCTCTCAGTGATGCCTTTGGCGATGTTGTCCACGCCGACGCACGCGATGTCGCCGATGTTGATGACTGCGGCGTATCTCGCTTCAGGGGATGCGGTGATTGGAGCTGTAGCCGGTGATTTAGAGAACAACGATTCCGCTAGGTATGACGGTGTTAATGTTTGGAATATGGATAGGTTTGTGGACGCGGTGGTTGAGAGGTCTGATACGGTAGTGCGGGCCAGAGAAGCCCTCTATGTTGCTCAGCTAAATGCTTCCGCTGCTACACCGATCAATTCGCTGACAGTGTCGGCTACGGGGAGTTGGAGCAACCGCGCTGGCGACATGATGGCAGATCAGATCGGCGGGCAGAGCGGCGAGAAGGAGTCCAAGAGCCTGAATGTTCGCGCCCCTATCACTGATAAGGTCAGCCTAACCGCAAACTACACGACTGCACGAGGCGAGACTACGACAATCGGGTTTTCTTACACACCTTTTTCTGGTGCGACCCTGTCAGACATCAAGGAGGACTTCCTCGGCACTGCAGTAGGCCGCGCAACGGCCAGCCAGTCTGCGTTGAACGCCGTAGAGAAGGCAGAGCTTGCACTGATCGAGGCGATTGCTGCCGCGAAGTTGAACGCCAGGACCACCTATATCGATGCACTGAGGACTATCAAGTCCAGAGAAGCTGCAGAGGAGGAATACAGGCTGGCCGAGGTCCGGTTCGAGATAGCGAAGAGACGGTACGAGCTGGGCCTGTCGCCAGAGAGCGATGTTGAGGCCGCGAAATCGAGTATGCTGGATGCAGAGATCTCTCTAATACGTGCAAAGAACGATGAGGAGTGGCTGAGGCGCAATCTGAGCAAGATGACAGGTGAGGTGATGTCGGACGCAGAGTTCGTCGATCTGCCGGAGTTCTCTGAGGCGATCCCCGATGTTGATGACCTGATCGAGTCAGCCATGGCAGCAAATACGCAATTGATGCAGGCTGAAGACGATGTCAAGTCTGCACAGAGCGCCTTGGAGTCCGCCAAGAGTCTCTTGCCGGAGTTCAAGATAGACGTGTCTGCTAGAGACAGGGATGATTGGTCGCCTAGAGTGACCTTCACCGCCAGCTGGAGTATCTCCCTTTCCAGGTCGCATGAAGTGAACAGAGCAGCTTTGGCGCTTGAGCAAAAGGAGCGTGCCCTCGAGGATATCCGCGAGTCGCTTGCGACTGAGATCGAGAAAACTGTGGACAGATTGAAGATCGATATCTACTCCATGGAGAGGTGGAAGAGCCAGCTGGAGGCGGCTGAGGAGTCATATAGGAAGGCTCTTGATTCGTACGAGAGAGGCGAGGCTCTATTGATTGACGTAGACACGGCTGCACTCAACCTCAAGAAGACCAGAGATAGTTATATGAACTCGTGGGGATCAGTATGGAGCCAGTGGTACTCGTTGGTGGCTAAGTGTCACCTGGAGTTGGATGGAGTCGAAGTGGAATGAACGCCGCATCGGACGGTGTTGGCGCCTAGGACAAGTGAGCAGCTCAGCATTTGTATCGGAGGGGTAGTATCATGAGATCGAAGCTATCGGCTATCTTTGTGGTTGTCTTGTCAATCCTTCTTCTGTGCAATACTGCGCCCCTTTTTGCAAGTGATCAGTCTCCCGCAGTCGCTGGGGTGGCAGAAAGCAAGGCTGCAGGAGGTGCGAGTCTCGAAGGCACTGATGTTGGGGGCGGGGTTCTTGAGATCGCTTTGGTTGACTACGTCAATGCGTACATACTCAACTCAGACAGTGTAGAAAGCGCGCAGAAGCAGCTTGATAAAGCTGTGGAGTCCTGGGAGAGGGCTGTGGCGGAAAAGAGAGCGGCCTTGACTATCGAGGAGCTTGCAAACGCAGCTGAGACCGCACGGTTGGCGCTTGCTGAGGCGAAAAACTCTGCAGCAATACAGGCCATACAGGTGTATTTCAACCTCGGCAGAACTATCAAAGATACGGAGAGCGCGCGGGCGAGCCTGGCAGTTGCAAATGAGCGGGTTAGGATTACAAGGCTCAGACACGAGGCTGGATTTGCCACTGCAGATCAGCTTCTCCAACAGGAGAACTCCTATCTGTCAGCAGTTGATTCGCTGATCAAAGCAGAGCAAAACCTTGATCAGGCAATAGAGAGCTTTTGTTTGGATATAGGCATGGACCCGGTGGGTGAAGTCGTGCTGTTGACTGACATTTCATCGCTATACTCAGATGTCCCGGACCTCGGATCAGATGAGCTGCTCGAAGCGGCACAGGCGGCGAGTTCCAGCTACTACTCAGCTCTAAAGGCAGAAGAGTTAGCGAGAAAGAAGTACAACGCTCTGCAGGATCCGTTGATCGCAACTCGGACCGAGCGTGAGGATGCAGAAACCGCACTTGAGGATGCAGTGAAGAAGCTGGAGAATGCAAGCAAGAGCCTGTCCGACTCCGTGAGAAATGCTCTCGCTCAGCTTGATGCTTTGATCCGTGCTCTAGAGATGCAGGAGAAGTCGGTGCAGATATCGGACAACAGCCTCGAGATCGCAAGGATCAGATTTGAGCACGGCGAGGCTTATCAATACGAGCTAGACAACGAGGTCAACAGCAACATCTCTGCGCACAACAGGCTCAAGGCAGCTCAAGAGGACTTGTACCTTCAGATCTTGAGGGTTTATTCGCTCGCAGGCGAGGATGTTGTGAACTTGATCCGGTTGTGAGAGGATCTGAGTGTCCGCCCTCAGGCATGCGCGCGGACACTCGTTCCTTGACATCAGCCTCTCATAAGATCTAGAATACATCTGACAACTGAATCAACAAGCTGTCCGAGGGGAGCTGGGTGCACCCGGCTGAGAGGGCAGATTTGCGCTAGATGCTGGAACGCATGAGCCTGGAGCGCAAGAGCTGCCGACCCTTGAACCTGATCTGGGTAATGCCAGCGTAGGGAGGGATTAATGGTGGTTGCACATTGGCTCACTCCTCGCGGGTGAGCTTTTTCGTTTGTTGCACTGTTTTGGGTTCGGCGGGTTACGGGCAAGATGATAGGGAGTGAAACTGATATCTGACAGCGAGGAGGTCCTAGTGATGCCTAGATCAAGCGTTAGCATTCAGATATTGCCGGTTGTTGAGGACAAAGAGCGGATGTTTGGCATCGTAGACGAAGTGATCGAAATGATTCACGAGAGTGGTGTCAAGTACCACGTCGGGCCAACCGAAACAACGATGGAAGGCGATCTTGACGAGCTCTTGGACATCGTGAAAAGGGCTCACGAGGTGTGCCACAATGCGGGCGTTGCCTCGGCTATCAGCGTAGTGAAGATCATCACTGCCGGGAAGCGCGATACAGCGAGCATAGACGAAAAGATCAGCAAGTACAGGTAGCAGACATCGACTGCGGCCTGTGGCTTTGCAGTCTGCGCCTGTTGGCGTAGCAGGTATTTCGCCGGATCTGTGTGAGGTGTGAGTGGGTGGTTGGAAAGGCTCGAACTCGAGCAGCGCGAGAGTACATACCCGCTGCAGTGTTTCTGGCAGTCGTGGTTGTCGCTTGGGAGGTGTTGGTGCGTGTCACAGACATGCCCAACTGGCTGCTCCCTGCCCCATTGCGCATAGTCACAGCACTATGGCAGACAAGAGGACAGCTAATCTCACACGCAGTTCCTACGATCGTAGAGTCTGCGTTGGGATTTGTGATCGGAGTTGTGATAGGAGTCGCGACAGGGGTTGTAGTTACAAGATTTGCACTGTTTAGACGGGCAGTGTATCCGCTTTTGATCGCGCTTCAGACAGTTCCGACCATGGCTTTGGCACCGCTTCTTGTAGTGTGGTTCGGATATGGGTTGCTACCCAAGGTGCTGCTCGTTGTCCTGGTGGTGTTTTACCCGGTGGCAGTCAGCACAGTAGAAGGGCTTGATGCTGTAGACCGCAAGCTGGTCAACCTGCTGCGGACTATGGGTGCATCAGACCTCCAGGTTTACCTCAAAGTGAGGATACCTTCGGCTCTGCCCGGCATCTACGGCGGAATGAAGGTCGGAGCTACCTATACAGTCATTTCCGCCATAGTAGGTGAGTGGATGGGGGCAAGTAGGGGGCTCGGGGTATATCTGCTCAGGGCATCCAATTCGTTTGCAACAGATCGCGTGTTTGCAGGGATCTTGGCTGTTGCGGCTCTGAGCATAGTGTTGTTTGGAATAGTCGCGCTGAGTCAGCGGCTTACTATGCCTTGGTACTTTAAGCAACAAAGGCAAAGGGAGGAGACCATATGAGTGTTCGGTCAAAAGGGCTTATTGCCTTGATTATAGGGATGGTGCTTGTTATATGCCTGGCAGTCCCAAACATGTGGCCTGCGGCCTATCCGGCTGCAAAGAGCGCGAAGCCGATGCCGGTCAAACTGGTGTTGGACTGGGCGCCAAATACCAATCACACAGGTATCTACGTAGCACTTGAGAAGGGGTACTACGCAGAGGAAGGTCTGGATGTCGAGATCTTGGAGCCCGCCAGTGTCGGATCTACGGAGGCGGTGGTCGGCAGTGAGAAGGCGGACTTCGGTATCAGTATGCAGGAGTATGTCACAAGTGCACGGCTTTCCGGAGTCCCTCTAGTCTCGATTGCTGCAGTCATCCAGCATAACACTAGCGGTTTCGCTTCGATCTCTGACCGTGGGATAAGGACGCCTGAGGATTTCGAGGGCAAGCGGTATGGCGGATGGGGATCCCCTCTGGAGATTGCGATTGTCAAGGGCCTGATGGGCTCTGTCGGTGCAGATGTACAAGAGGTTGAGTTTGTAAATATCGGCATTGGCGATCTGCTTACGTTTATCCAGAGAGACATTGACTTTGTTTGGATCTATTACGGATGGGATGGGATCGAGGCTGAGTTGCGAGGGCTGGACCTCAACGTGGTAATGCTGGAGGACTATAAGGACGCGGTTCCAGACTGGTACACTCCGGTCATCATTACCAGCGAGGGATTGATCAAGAAGGACCCGGACAAGGTAGCTCGGTTTGTGCGAGCTACGGCCCGAGGGTACGAGTTCGCTATCGCAAATCCAGATGAGGCTGCCGCCATCCTCCTCAAGCACGCACCGGAGCTGAGTCATGAGTTGGTCGTTGCCAGCCAGCGGTGGTTGAGCAAGAGATACCAGGACGATGCAGAACGGTGGGGCGAACAGAAGCTGGAGGTCTGGCAGGAGTTCGCAGACTGGATGTACGAGCAAGGCATAGTCGACTCAAGGCTCGACGCCGAGGCTGCGTTTACAAATGAGTTTTTGCCATAGAGACGCGGTATTTCTATGCCAAACTCGCATCGGCTTGTCGCTGTGTAGCTCTTGCAAGACGTTCTAGTAGAGGGCATGTCGCCTGGAGGTTTGGGCCGGTTGTTGAGTGCAGCCGGCCCGGCACCCGGTCTTGGAGTGGAGGAGTAGCTCGTGGCTCATCTGGTAGCTCATCTTGAGGTCAACGATGTGTCAAAAGCCTATGATCAAGGACGGGGTCAGTCCGTCCAAGCCCTGTCCAACGTTTCTTTGCAGCTCGGTAGGGGCGAGTTTGTCAGCCTTGTCGGGCCTAGCGGGTGCGGAAAAACCACGCTGTTTGACATCATTGCCGGGCTGACTATGCCAGATCGAGGCCAGGTGCTGATTGACGGTATAGATCGGACCGGTGAAACCGGCTATGTCAGTTATATGCCACAGGAGGACCTGCTCTTGCCGTGGCGCACTACCCTTCAAAACGTCATGCTTGCTCCAGAGCTGCGCGGCGGGGACCTGACAGAGTCGAGGCAAGAAGTCATGAAGCTCATTGACCTTTTTGGGTTGTCCGGCTTTGAGGATTCGTACCCGTTTGAGCTGTCTGGAGGTATGCGACAGAGAGTGGCCCTGTTGCGGACAGTGATGTGCAAGAACGATATAATGCTCCTGGATGAGCCTTTTGGGGCGTTGGACGCTATCACACGCAGAGACATGCAGGTGTGGCTTAGGTCTGTCTGGGAGCAGCTCCGCATTACGGTGCTCTTTGTAACTCACGACGTTGAGGAGGCGGTGTATTTATCTGATCGGGTGTATGTCATGTCCGGCCGTCCCGGGAGAATAGTACATGAATGCGTTATCCCTCTTGAATCTAGTCGCCCCCGCACAATCACAAGTTCTCCCGAGTTCATAGCTCTGCGATCTCAAGTGATGGATGCCCTGGACTCTGGGACATGATTTTCTTCGTTCAGTTTTGTTTTGCAGAATAGCTAGAAATATTAGCTGTTGGTGAGCATTGGGAACTTTGTGGTCTGTATTCCAATTTGACGTGAACAGAACGCTTAGCTAGCGTGTACCCAATTCTTGCGAAGTGCATATATTGGGCTTTATAATAAGTTAATTGGTTGCATCCGTGTGCTTGCTTGACAGGGCACGTTAGGTGGGTGACTATATGGAGGAAGCCAAGGTCGAGGCCTTCGAAAAGACGTATGAGGTAACCCGTCGCCTGTTTTCTGGGTCTGATCTCAAATCTACTCTCTCTGCAATCGTATCTGTGACAGTCGATTTGATTGGTGCAGACTACGCGAGTGTTGTTTTGTTTGACGATGAAGGCCAGGTCTTGGAAGAGTTTGAGAATCTATCCAACCTGAAGCCCCTTAGCAAGCGGATGCGCTCTGATGGCATCACTCAGCGCATAATCTCAACTATGAAGCCTGTCTTCGTCCCAGATGTCTTGGAGCACAAGGACACGAACCCCGCACTCAAAGAGTCAGGAATCAGGTCTTACGTAGGTATGCCGCTTGTGAGCAATGGCCGTGCCCAAGCTGTTCTCTATGTATACAGCACCAAGAGCAATGCTTTTGACCGCCATCACAAGATGCTCACGGTCATGGCACGGTTTGCAGAGCTAGCCTTGAGAAACGCTGACCTGGTGCAGGAGATGAAGACACTCGCGATCCGGGATGGGCTCACAGGCTTGTATAACTACAGGTACTTCTATGAAAGACTTGATAAAGAGGCAGAACGTGTCCGCGAGTCCGGTTCGCCGCTTTCTGTGGTGTTTATGGACCTGGACAATTTCAAGTTTATAAACGATACATATGGACATCTTTGCGGGGATGTCGCGCTCAAGCACTTCGCACGGACTTGCCAGCGCCTGGTCCGCTCGACTGACGTCGTAGCCCGCACAGGCGGGGATGAAATAGTCATGATATTGCCGTCGACTACGGGTGAGGAGGCGCGTTGCGCGGTCCGGAGGATCCGCGACGCCCTCGCAGCGAGCCCGATCTGTCTCTCGGAGTCCGGCGAGCCGCAACAACCAATGACCTTGACGATGAGTGCGGGAGTAGCCAGCTATCCTGAGGATTCTAAAGATGTGCGAGAGTTGGTCAAGATCGCGGACCAGCGGCTCCTCGAGGAAAAACGCATAAGGCGCGGTTCTATCCACAGCCGCAGGTTTTGCAACAGGAGTGAAAGGCATTGAACAGCGCACAGCATGTAATCAGTTGCTTTTTCAAGAGGTAGTTAAGTGATCGATTTTCACTGCCACATACTGCCCGGGCTCGATGATGGAGCTCGCTCCTTTGACGAGTCCTTGGAAATGGCGTCCATTGCTCAATCGGACGGGATAAAGGAAATAGTCTGCACCCCGCACATCAAGAAGAGGTATGCAACTCCTACGCTCAAAGCGATCGCTGAAGCTGTACAGGAGCTTCAGTCTCTCCTTCAAAGCAAACGCATAGACATCCGGCTTCACTCCGCTGCAGAAGTGGCACTGGAGCGAAATCTTGCAGACCTGGTTGACTGCGGAGAGATCCCAACGATCGGAGGAGCTGAGCGGTTTATCTTGCTCGAGCTTCCATGGGAGCGGATCCCGCGTTACACCAGCACAGTTATTTCCGAACTCATATCTTCTGGAGTCACGCCCATAATAGCCCACCTCGAACGGTACTACCAAGTCATTGTCGATCCCGCTTTGGCATGGGAATTCGTTGAAGCCGGCGCTCTTGTTCAGGTCAACTCCGGCAGCATCACAGGGATGTTCGGTTACGATGCTCAAGTGACCGCGCGGATACTCGTTTCGCATGGCCTGGTTCATGTGATCGGATCGGATGCGCATTCTTCAGGAAGGCGAAGCCCCAAGATGGGCGCTGCTCGTGACCTGGTCAAGGACATGGTTGGCGAGGAACAGGCTGACAAGATGTTTCGTCTGAACGCATCAGAGATCCTGGCAGGAAGGCTGCCCAAGAAAGAGGCCCCAAGGGCGTACAAAGACTCCAAGCCCGGCAGTTGGAGAAGGGGGCTTCTAGGAAAGCTCGTTTTCTACCTGTCCCGCCAATTGCGCGGCCTGAGGTGATCGGCTGTGCCATGTGTCTCGGTGGCAACCTCTTACATGTGCTTTACTTAACTCCAAAGAAGGCGTTCTGATCCGCTGTTGCTTCTTCCTTACATCTATAAGGCTCTGAGTCTGGTGGAAGAATACAAGTGATCTTTCAAGGCTTATCTAGAGTGGCACAGAGAGGAGAGTAGATATGGCACAGCTGAACCAGATGGAGCTTCAGGATCTTCGCCACCTCATAGGCGTACACGAAACCTCACACAAGAAGCTAAGCGAATACGCTCAGCGCGCCACAGACCCTGAGATAAAGCAGATGTTCCAGCAGTCTGCTCAGTCGGCACATGCGACAAAGCAGAAGCTAATGTCTTTCCTGCAGTAGCGGTCGAGCGAGATTTTTGTTTGCTTGCAGCAACACTAAAGAGGTAGTAACCCATTCATAGGAGATGAAGTGAATGCAGGATCGGGATCTCGTCAATGATGTGCTTGAAGGCGTGAAGAGCAGCCTGGCCGACTACGCTCGGGCTATAGCTGAGGCTGGAAACCCGCAGTTGAGGCAAACCCTGACCCAGATAAGGAACGAGTGCGAGATGTTTCAGTATCAACTGTCTCAGGCAGCTATAAAGAAGGGCTGGTATACGCCGGCACAACCTGCTAGTGATCAAGAAATCGCTCAGGTGAGGACAGCTTTCCAAAGCTGACTGCTTGATAAAGCCAATCCAGAGTCCATGCAAAAGCTTGCCTGCTTGCTAAGTAGGCAGGCTTTTGTCTTGGCAATTCTCGGATGGAAGGATAACCAGTATCTCCTGGCGAAACCACTCATCATCTTAAGCATGGAGGTATTTGTATGGGATCTGGACAGATTAGTGTGGTTAAGCCACTTGACATCGCCTCCAGGGTTAAGGCCGCGAGGTCCAAGTTTGAGCAGATGCTCGGCAGGAGTGCGGGTGACGCTGTCGCGTATCATGCCCCGGGCAGGGTGAACTTGATCGGAGAGCACACGGACTACAACGGCGGGTATGTGCTGCCGGCTGCCATCGAGTACGGAACTGTCGCATTAGTCGCAAAAAGAGACGACGGAGTAGTTCGGGTAGTCAGCACCAGCCGTGAGCTGAGAGTAGAGGTGAGAGTTGACGGGATAAAGCCTGATAAGGCAAACGATTGGGCCAATTACCCTCTTGGGGTTGTACATATGCTGCGTGAACGCGGGGCCGAGATCGGCGGTGCAGACCTGCTCTTTGACGGCAATATCCCAGGAGGAGGCTTGTCGTCGTCTGCATCACTGGAGTTGGCCACTGCTGTTGCGATCCTAGGCATATGGGATGAGGAGATGGATCGGGTTGAACTGGTCAAGTTGTGTCAAAAGGTAGAAAACGAGTTTGTCGGGATCAATTCAGGGATCATGGATCAGTACGCAGTCGGAATGGGCAAAGAAGGGCACGCTTTGCTCATTGATTGCGGTGTGATCAAGCACAAGTACGTCCCGCTAAGAATTCCAGGCCACAAGATCGTCATCTCCAACACGAATAAGCCGAGAGAATTGGTGGATTCGAAGTACAACGAGCGCCAGGCACAGTGTCAGGCCGGGCTCAAGATGCTGAAGGCAGTGCTCCCGGACATCGAGTACTTGGCGCATGTATCGGTTGAGCAGTTCGAGGAGCATGCAAGCTCTATTACTGATCCTACTGTCCGCAAGCGAGTCAAACACGTGGTGTACGAGAATGCCCGAGTGCTGGATGCCGTAAAGGCGCTGGAGAACAGCGATCTAAGCGAGCTGGGCCGATTGATGATAGAGTCTCACAACTCCTTGCGCGACCTCTATGAGGTGACAGGCAAGGAACTCGATTCGCTTGTCGATGAGGCACTCAAGGTTGACGGAGTCGTCGGCTCACGCATGACCGGCGGTGGATTTGGCGGATGCACCGTCAGCCTTGTTAGAGAAGACTGCATAGAGGAGTTCACCAGGCGGGTTTCGGAGGGTTACACCAAGACTACCGGATTGGTCCCCGAGTTCTATATCACAGAGGCGGCAGGGGGAGCCGGTAAGGTCGACTAGTTGATTGATCTCCAATCCTACGCAATCGCCTCGCAGCATAAGGATAAGGTGAGGCAATTGCAGTATGGATGAGGTGATCATGTCATGAAACACTCCTCGTCGCATCGGGGGAGCTCGACCTACTTGGTACAGCCTGGAGACACTCTGTATCTTGTGGCGCGCAGACTCGGGGTGGCTCTGAGTGACCTCTTGTCTGCAAATCCACAGGTGGAGGATCCATCAGCGATCACTCCCGGCATGAATCTGGAGATTCCAAAGGCTTCAGGCGCAACTGCAGCGATCCGTTGCCTGGTTATGCATCCTGGCACTGCGACGCCTCGGGCCGAGGGTGTTGTTATCCTGGACTACCGCCGCGGGCGTATCAGTGTGTTGGCGCATGATTTGCCCGCGCCTTCACATATGTCCAGCGAGACATACAAGGTATGGATGCGCAGTCGCACGACCGGAAGATATGATGTCGCGCTTCTTTATCCGACACCTGCGGGAGTGTGGGCGGCTGGGCTGCAGACCCGATCACCTCTTGAAAACTACGACGGCGTGCTCGTCACCGGTGAGAGTGCCTACAACGATGAGAGGCCAAAAGGCCCNNCCCGCCTTGCCAGCAGCGCAAGAGGAGAAGAAGTCCGTCTTGTAGAAAGAGTCAACAGTCCCAAGGATTCAGCTATTGGCCACTAAGTGAGAATTCCGTGGTGATTTTGGTATCTCTGTGCGCCTTGGACCTCCACTGCGCCAGTCTGTTGAGCAGTGGTCCAGGAGTTGAGAGGTGCTCACTGTGGGCGTTGGCGACAAGATACTCATCGTAGACGATGAGCCTGACATTCAAAGGCTGCTTCACTCATATCTTCGACGGGACGGATTCGTACCCCTTACAGCTACGACTGGTGCGGAAGCCGTCGCTATAGCCAGGGAAGAGCGCCCTGCTCTCATTGTGCTGGACATCATGTTGCCTGACTTCGATGGATTCGAGGTCTGCAGAAGGGTCCGCAGGTTCGCCGATTGCCCGATTATTTTCCTGACAGCTAGAACCAGTGAGACAGACAAGGT
>LFRM01323292.1_pt1 | contig 16254 bp, 14 predicted proteins | sample 618341 | NCBI WGS metagenome assembly LFRM01 (sample SAMN03654438, study PRJNA283298) | anaerobic digester metagenome | isolation source: pool of bioreactors CSTR01a, CSTR02a, and CSTR03a thermophilic anaerobic... | place: Denmark: Kgs. Lyngby | collected 2014-05-21 | reverse complement strand
CATATAACATCATTACTTTCACGTTTAATGAGAAGGAAAGATGTCCGGGTGTAAAAAGTGGGACACCAGTTCCAGTCCGTCCACAATTCTTGGTCCCGGAAGGGTCAATAGGTCCGAGTCCTCAACAATAAAAACTTTATCGTTTTTAACCGCTGCAAGGTTATCAAGGTGCAGAACTTCTTTGACTTGTTCCGGGTTGGAGTACCCATGCGCAGTGCTTATAATTACTTCAGGGTTTTTCTCCATCAATTTCTCAATACTGTACTGGGGGTATTCCACTTTCGACTCATCTGCCACGTTGTATCCCCCGGCCAAGGAAATTATGCTGGAAACAAAAGTCCCTGGACCTGCCGAAAACACTTTGGAATCTTCTATCCAAACCAGCACAAAAGTATCCACCTTCTCACCTGGCGAAAGGTCCGCCAATTTATCCCTAACAGCCTTAATTCTTTGTTCCATGTCCCGGGTAATCTGTTGTGCCTGTTCAATGCTGCCGGTCACTTTCCCTGTTAATCTGACAGCCTCCAGGATTTCATCAATACTCTTCGGGTCCAGAGCAACAACTACCTGGCCCAGGGAGTCCAACTGCTCAACAACCTCAGACTGGACACCCCCGGTGGCAAAAATTACATCTGGTTCAAGAATCAGTGTCTTTTCCACACTGGGAGCGTAAAAATCTCCCACTTTCTCTTTACTTTGTGCTTCTACAGGATAATCACAATAGTCAGTTACTCCCACAACTTTTTCTCCCAATCCCAAGGAAAAAAGAATTTCCGTATTTGCCGGGGCAAGGGACACAATCCGCCGGGGTTTTTCCGGAATGACAACCTGTCTTCCAAGGCTGTCCTCAATTGTCAGGGGATATGCTCCTTCACCGGTAGCGGATTCAGCCTTTTCACGGTCCACACCGGTGCACCCGAATATAAAGAGCGGAATGATAAGAATAATCGGAAGGACAATTAAACGCCTCAAAATTACACCTCCCCAGAAAATTGATGCTCTCACCGGTGCTTATTTCTGACCTAGCAATGTCCACTTCCCGCCGCTTTTACCTATCACAATAATTGAGCCCGGCTTAACGGAATACTCCCACATAGCACCTTCAGCCCCAATATGGCATAGAAACAGCCTGATAGGCCCACCGTGGGTAACAACAACTGTGTTCCCCTTGACATGGGAATATATATCTTCTATACTCTCCACCATCCTCGCCAGCACGTCCCGTAGAGCCTCACCTCCTGGAACATGCGCTTCCAAAGGGCGCTCTCTCCAGACCTTGACCTCCTCGGGATAGAGTTCCAACACCTCGGGGTAGGTTTTTCCCTCCCATTCCCCAAAGTGGATTTCCCTCAGGCGGGGCTCACTCTGAGGGGTCAGCCCAATTATTTTTCCAATTATGTCTGCCGTTTGCTTTGTCCTGTTTAAATCACTGGTGTACAAAGCTGCAGGAGCATACTCCTTTAATTTTTCACCCGCCTCGTGAGCCTGCCGAATACCCGTTGAGTTTAGAAAGGTGTTCCTCCGCCCCTGGTAGCGGAGTTCTTTATTCCAATCAGTTTCTCCATGCCGAACCAACAGCAGTTTCAAATTTAATCTCCTTTCATCAATTAATAAACTTGCCTAAACCCGTTTGCCAATAGGGGAAAGGCCCGGTAAAATATACCGTTCACCACCGCATTACTCCCAGAAACAATGTCAAGGTTTCAGAAAACTCGCATACAGCACCGTATGTATCCCCGGTAAGGCCTCCCAGTTCCCGGGATAAAAAAGTAGAAAGCAGATGCACTGCCACCCAGACAACGACAATTATAACCAGAGAGTACACCCCCAAAAACAGGAAACCTGAGGCTGCCAGAACAGAAGCATTTATAGCCAGGGAACGCCAATCCCCTCCCTGAGCAGGACGCCCCAAACCCGATTCCCGAGCATAAGGAAATTTGACTATTGACCAGACCATTAAGCCCCTACCCACGGCGGGCATAAAAATTAAAAGTTTTACCTTATCTAAACCGGATAATTCCCCTAAAAAAGCGACTTTCAAAGAAAGAAATACCCAAAGGACGATTGCACCCATCGCCCCTATTCTGCTGTCCCTCATAATTTGGAGTTTTTTTTCTCTGGGTCTGGAGCTGAATAATCCATCAGCTGTATCTGCCAGCCCGTCCAAATGGAGGCCCCCTGTAATAAATGCAAGAAATGCAATAACAATTATGTCCCCTGACCATCCCAGGTCAAGTGCGCTGCCCCCCATTGATACCAATACCAGTAAGCCACCTAACAACAGCCCAACCAACGAATAGTAAGACAGGGACCTGGCCATCCTGCCGGTTGAAAAAACATTTTCCCTTCCCAATGGAATTACGGTTAAAAATTTCAAAGCAACCATAAAGTCCGACATCCAATCTAAAACCGCCTTTTCCAGAATTCGTTGAAAACTTGAGCCTCTGTCTCTGGGTCCAAACCTCCCTCGGTTCCGCTGGAAATACCTGCCTCTCTAAATGTTGCCATTTCCTGAAATATTTTTACGGCGGCATCAATGATTGGAAATGCCAGCACTGCCCCTGTTCCTTCTCCTAACCGCATATTTAAGTGTAGGAAAGGCTCTTTTTTTAGCCAATCAAGCATAACCCTGTGTCCCGCTTCAGCAGAAAGATGGGAAAAGAACAGATATTCGCTGCAAAGAGGAGCCATTTCAATTGCCAGCATCGCAGCCGCACCTGACACAAACCCGTCAACAATTACCGGCACTCCTGCAGCTGCAGCACCCAAAATGACACCGACCATCCCCCCGATTTCCAAGCCGCCCACTTTGGACAGCACATCGATTGGATCATTAGGGTTAGGCAGATTTACATTTACAGCCTGATTCACAAGGGTTATTTTCTTTTGCAGCACTTCTTGGTTTACCCCTGTACCAACTCCAATAACTCTTTCTACTTTGTACCCCGTAAGAACTGATAAAATTGCCGAACTAGCAGAAGTATTTCCGATGCCCATTTCACCAACGGCAATTACACTACAGCCTTTTTTTATTTCCTTCCCTGCAACTTCAATACCCGCTTCCAGGGCTGCAGCAGCTTCCTCCCTGGTCATGGCAGGTCCATTAGCTATGTTGCCGGTTCCCTTTCTCACCCGGTATATGTACAGATTTTCGTGAGGCTCAATTTCCTCCAGAACCCCCATGTCAACAACAGCAACATGTGCACCTGTTAACCGGGCCAACACATTAATGGCTGCTCCGCCGGAAAGGAAATTTCGCATCATCTGGCAGGTAACCTCCTGAGGGTAAGCACTGACACCCTCACCGGCAATACCGTGGTCACCGGCAAGTACAATTACCGTCTTCGGCTCTGAAACCGGTACACCCCTGCAGATGCCGGCCAGCTTAACAGCAATATCTTCAAGAAGGCCAAGACTCCCCCGAGGCTTGGTCAGGCTGTCCAACCTCTGCCGGGCCATTTCCATACTGCAGGTATCCAGTTCCTGTATGGAAGCCACTGTTTTATTAATAATCTCCGTGCTGATTTTCATTACCCCCTTCCGGAGAGGACTTTTCAGATCCCCCAAAAGAACAAACTCTTTCTTCGGGCGACCGGCGGAAAAGATTCAAACTAGAAAAAAGCATGGTTCGTAAGCCTAAGAAACAAAAAACTCCTATCGTGAGATAGGAATCAGCCACGGAACGCACCTAACCCCTTTCCCACCGAAAAGGTTATAGTAAGGTATGGGCAGGTCTCCTGGCTCATGGTTCATCTTACTCTCTATCCCTTCCCGGAATAGAACCCAGTGGCCCGATAGATTTCATCCCATTCACAGTAGCGGGGGCTGCAGCGGTTTTTCACCACTTTCCCTTTTAAGCTTCTGCACCCAATACCATCAACTCTGGATACACTTTATATTTAAATTACCTTGCAAAAAGCAATCAATCCATTAAAACAATCCTGTTATCTTTCCGTCCCCATCGATATCCATGCTGCAGGCTGCCGGCATTTTTGGCAACCCTGGCATAGTTAAAATATCGCCAGTAATGGGAACAACAAACCCGGCCCCGGCAGATAACCTTACTTCCCTCACTGTTATCCGAAAACCACGGGGACAACCAAGCTTTTCGGGTTCATCGGAAAGGGAGTACTGGGTCTTTGCTATACAGACTGGCAGAACGCCATACCCTATAGACTCAATATTCTTTAATTGGAGTTCCGCCGCAGTAGTGTAATTAACCCCATCAGCACCATATATTTCTCTGGCAACTATTTCAATTTTTTCCTTAAGGGACCAATTATCAGGATAAAGGAGCCTAAAGTCACCACGGCCTTCGGCAATTGTATCTACTACTTTTTGAGCCAGTTCTAAGCCTCCCTCTCCGCCCCTGGCCCAGACTTGAGTCTGGGCTGCAGGAACGCCCAAGGAACAGCACATATCATAAAGCCTGTATAATTCCCGTTCAGTATCTGTTGGAAAATTATTAATGGCAACTACAGTGGGAACGCCAAACTTGGAAATGTTCTCCACATGCTTTGAGAGGTTTACAAATCCCCGCTCCAAGGCAGGCACATTTTCCTCACCCAGATAATCCCGCCTTATTCCCCCGTGGTATTTGAGAGCCCTGATTGAGGCAACGATAACAGCCGCGTCAGGCTTTAGTGAACCATAACGGCATTTTAAGTTAAAGAATTTTTCAGCCCCAAGATCAGCACCAAAACCTGCCTCCGTAACAACGTAGTCTGCCAACTTTAATCCTAATTTACTAGCTATTAAACTATTACAACCGTGAGCAATATTGGCAAAAGGACCCCCGTGAATTATGGCCGGTGTATTTTCCAGAGTTTGTACCAGGTTGGGTTTGATTGCTTCCTTCATCAATACGGCCATTGCCCCCTGAGCTTTTAGGTCAGAAGCCCTAACCGGTTGCCCATCATAGGTGTAGGCAACTATAATCCTGCCCAGTCTTTCTTTTAAATCCTGCAGATCTTGGGATAAACAAAGGATAGCCATAATCTCCGAAGCAACAGTAATATCGAATCCGGTTTCCCTGGGGACGCCGTTTTTCTCTCCGCCTAAACCACAGACGATGGAGCGTAGAGCTCGCTCATTCAAGTCAATAACCCGGCGAAAAACAATTTTCCTGGTATCAATATTCAGCCTGTTCCCCTGGTGAATATGGTTATCGAGCATGGCAGCAAGAAGATTATGGGCGTAAGTAATTGCATGTATATCACCGGTAAAATGCAGGTTTATATCCTCCATTGGAACAACCTGAGAATACCCGCCCCCTGCTGCTCCACCTTTTATTCCAAAACTGGGTCCCAAAGACGGCTCCCTTAAAGCGACCACTGCTTTTTTGCCCAACCTGGTCAGACCATCCGCCAGACCAACACTCACCGTTGTTTTGCCCTCTCCCGCAGGAGTAGGGTTAACAGCGGTAACAAGGATTAGTTTTCCTTCGGATTTTCCTGCTAGACGCCTAAACAAGTCAAGAGATATTTTAGCCTTGTACTTTCCGTACATTTCCAGTTCATCTTCTATTATTCCAAGCCCCTCAGCAATCTCTACAATAGGCTTTTTTCTTGAAGCAGATGCAATTTCTATGTCACTTGGTATTTTGGTCATTGACTGTCCTCCTCATTAAATATGGGAATATTAGTTAGCCTCAAAAAATATGGGAATGTTAGTTAGCCTCAAATTGTAGTTTTTGGCTTGTCCGAAAAAGTCAGTATCATTCAGGCCTTGGGGAAAGCCCTGCTTTACAGACAATTTCCGGAATGATTTCTTCCCAACCAACTGCCATTATATGAACTCCGCTTATTCCAGACAGCGACTTGAGCCATTGGATTTGTTCAACAACCAGTTTGACCCCCTCCTTTGCCGGGTCGGCAGCCCTCTCCATCCGCCTGATTATGGCTTCCGGAATTTCAATTCCCGGGATATTATCCTGCATATACCGGGCAACTCTGGGAGATTTTAAGGGCATTAGCCCGGGGAGAAAATAGGCTTTTTCGCTTAACCCCATATCCTTCACTCTCTGAAGCCACTTTTTGAATCTCTGAATATCGTAAATACATTGAGTTTGGATAAAGTAAGCGCCCGCATAAATCTTTTTCTCTAGTCTGAGCAGGGTTAGGTCAAAAGGCTCAAGAAAGGGGCTGGTTACTGCTCCTGTAAAAAAGTCCGGGACCACGCCGTCAATTGTCTCTCCGTTAACAAAGCAGGCCTTCTCTCCCATATCCCGCACGGTTTTGATCAACTGAATTGAATCCAGGTCATTAACCCCTATACTTTCGGGATGATTTCCTATTGACTGGTGATCTCCGCTCATGCAGACAACATTGCGGATCCCGAGGCTGTAAGCACCCAGTAAATCGCTTTGAATTGCAATGCGGTTGCGGTCTCTCACTGTCATCTGCATTATCGGTTCCATACCGGCATTGATAACATGCAGTGAAGAAACTAAACTGGACATCCTCACAACAGCAGTTTGGTTATCAGTTATACTTGCAGCATCACAATACCCCCGAAGGGCTTTTGCTTTTCTGATTACCACCCCGGCATCAGCATTTTTGGGAGGCCCAATCTCGCCGGTAACAACGAAATGTCCCTTTTTAAGAAGTCTTTCCAGGTTACTCCGTACATTACTGGCCAAGATTCCACACTCCCCTTTTTTACCAGGCGGAAAATTACACAGACAGCTCTGCTTGGGCAGCCAGAATACTACAAGTAGTTTATTGCTCAATGACTTGTTTCAATACGGTCAAGTTACTAATTCTGCTACTCTCTTCGTTGTTCCTGCTTAAGAGGTATCTCCATTAATTCATCCTATCCAAAAAAACTTCCCCAAGAACTAATAAAGCGGCGAAAACCGCCGCAATTGAGGTTACTCTGTAACAGCCATAATATAGGGTAAATTCCTCCACTTTCCCTTATAGTCGAGTCCATATCCCACCAGGTATTCCTCATCAGTTTCAAAACCCCTATAATCCACCTGCAGCTTAGCTATTCTCTGGACAGGCCGATCCAAAAAAGTACAGACCTTTAGGCTTGCAGGGCCTCTTTCGCGCAATGTACGGATTAAATAATGAAGAGTCAAACCGGTATCAATTATATCTTCTACCAGGAGCACATGCTGCCCGTGAATATCCACTTCCAAATCTTTGGTTATTCTCACCACCCCTGTCCCGGGACAGGGTCCGTAACTGGAAATAGCGAGAAAATCAATTGAGTGAGGTATTGACAATTCACGGGAAAGGTCAACAAAAAAATAGACAGCTCCCCTTAAAACTGTGATAATAACAGGATTGAGCCCCTCATAGTCCGCAGATATTTCTCCTGCCAGGCTTTTAACACGACTGTTTAGCTCTTCTTTGGAAATAATAATTTTCCCCTTTACTTCGCACACTACAAGTCCCCCTTATTCCTCCGATATCCCGAATTTCTCTAACAGCTTTTTGTAGTCTTTGCGGTAAAAAAGTTTTATGTTTATGTCCGGGTAAACACGGCGCAGTTCCCGGAGTTTGCGGTTTTTCTTGGTCACAAGTTCCTGTTTCATAGTAGTCAGCTCAATATAAAAATCAAAATCGGGAAAATAAAAGTCAGGGGTAAAGGCACTCTCAATGTTTCCCTCACTGTCCCACCGGAGAGGAAAAGTTGTAGGCTCGTAAAGGTAATCAATTTTGTAATAATCAAGTATGCGGGCAAACTCTTCTTCACTCTCATTAGCAAACACATAATTTCTCGAAGAAGTTTCTTTTTTCGTGCCGGTAGAATGGACGGCATCTAATTCGGCAAGCCGCTGGGAAGATATTCTCTCAATTTCCTCTACTATGCTGTCAAAAGTGTCGGCTGAAACGATCCCTTTATCCTTTAAGAAAAATACGATTACTTTAGCCGCTTCATCTATAGATATTCTGCTGGTATTTATCATTAAGTCATATACTTGAGGGTCATTGGAATCTCCACGGTGGTAGAAAAGAGCATATTCCATTCTTTCTGCGTCCTTTTGGTTTATCAACCTTAAAGCCGCAGCTTTATCAACATTAAATCTATACTGTATGTTTGCTGCCCGGGTATCAAGAGAGGCAATAATCTTTATATGGAAGGCATCCTCCTTGTCCCTGAACAAAAACTGACCGCCGCGTCCAAGGAGAAAAAGGTGTCCTTTCTCGGAAAGGTTTAAAATAGTTTCTTTCAAAAATTCCAGGTAAGCAATTCTCTCTTTATTGAGGCTTTCTATGTCATGAGGGGAACTTTCATTAATCCACTCCATCCGAATTTGAGGAATGTGATGTTCTGTTAAATATTGTTCCAAAGTTTTTTTATTTAACAGGAGCCATCCCGTTGCCTCGGCCAGGATTTCAGCTACAATTTCGCCGTTACTCCCAAACTGACGAGAAATTGTAATAATAGCCACCTTTTTTTCTCTCCCATGGTTGATTTCCTCGACTATTATCAGGTAATACAAAAGGGCATCAACAGCTTAGTTAAATGCCCTGTGATTACAAGATATTATATCGAAAACAGGCTTACTGAACAAGTTTTGACATTATATTCTAACCCCGAGTGATCTTCCCGGTCATTATCGCTACTCTAGAGGTTCCCCGGGTTCCCGCTCCGCCAGCGGATATTCCACTGGCTGGCTGCGATTCTTTCCAGAGACTCCAGCTCTTCACGATAATTTCCTTTCCAACCTCTCGGGGTCAATTAAATATTATCATGAAGGGAATCTATTGTAAATAGAATTACCGCAAGTATACCGGTATACTTTAAAGGCTGACGAAATAAACAGTTTTCTGTCTGTACATACAGAATACAGGCAACATGCCTGGAGTAATTACAGGGAATACTAAATCTTGTTGAATTTCATCCTCCAAATTTCAAGCCAAGTATAGGAGAGTCTTTAATGGACTTAATAATAAACAAGTTTCTTGACCCCCGTACATGGGTTACTGCCTCCATAGGTTTTGCTGCCATAGAAGTCGTTTTTCGCCTGGCTCCAAAATTGAAACTTGCTCGGATAGATTTCCCCCTGTTGAACGGAACACTGATTTTCCCACCCGGCCCCAGGGCAAAAGTCGCCGGGGGCGTCATGTACTTTTTTGGAGCAGTAGCTCTGGTAACAGTATTCCGGGCAATTCACAAAAGGACACGGCTTCCTCTGTGTGCAAAAGGAATTCTTTTTGGAAATATGCTGTTTCTTTTTTCCTCATTATTTGCTTTTCCCCTCCTCGGCATTGTCAACCCTCAGATGCGAAAGGGAAATGTGCCAAAACCGGGTTTCTTCGGTCTAAAACTGAAGGGCTGGAGAACCGCAGCAAGCAATTATTTGGGCCATCTGGCATTTGGCCTTGCCCTGGAATTAGCGGAAAAGCTCTGGGAGTAGGGGTTAACTCTTTTTACTGAGAGGCACGTTTAACCATCTATCCCGGAAAGTTTTTTACCGCGGGATTTTTTTTTGCCTGAAACAATTTCAACCCGAAAACCTTTCCTGCTCTGGCGAACCGTTCCGGCCAGAAATCCAAAAAAGAATACGGACCAGACACCAAAGGTTACGATTAGACCCAACATAATGCGCAGGGAAGCCTGCCACAAAAGGGGACGACTTAAAATAAAGAGAACGTAAGTTATTGTTGAGATTAAACCCCTTTCGAACGTTACCGGACGAAATACCTGGAGAACAGCAACCAGTTCCGCAGGAGGGAAAAGATATACAAGGCCAATTGATAATAAAAATATAAAGAACAAGTTTACCAGATACATTAATATAGATGCACCTGGAGAAATGCGCTGCTGGGGGGAATCCGGATTGTAACGGCTGTTATTTATTGAATAGAAAAGCCCCACTGCACTGGATCCCAGGCTGAGAAGTACCGCAGCCAGTGCCAGAACAAGGGTCAGTGAAGAAGACATACCTACTGCCAAAGCAGTACCTACCAGCAGAGCTTCCATTAACAGTAAAGTGGGTAGAACGGCTGCCAGTAGTTTTCCCCATACCACCGGCCACCCGCCAAGGGGGACACTGTTTAACAGCCACTCGGATTCTCCCTCCCTGCCAAAAGACTGCAGGGCCATATTTCCACTGAACATAACAGTATACATAAACAAAACCGTTATGAGAGAAGCACGGGTGGATCCCGCAGGGAACATGAAGTACTGACCCACAAAGAAAGCCATAATTATTAAAGGGACCAAATACCCAAACCATTCCCGTGTATCTCGTTTTAAATAAAGTAAATCTTTCTTGGCCACTGCCCACATCCCAGAAAGGGGAGAAGCAGTAGCGCTAAACCCGTCATTGTTTGAAAAAGAAAACTTCTCTTGGGGCCTGCGTGCTCTCTGGACCACACTTCTCGTAGTTTTTTTACGGCGACCCCCCGCCCCCTGGCTGAGAGAAATAAAGCCCCTGCGAAAACCCCGCTCCAGAAGGGCGAATGAAATCATAAACAAAGCCGCCCCCATTAGAATAATTAATAAACACCATCCCAGTCCGGAAAGGAAATTTCCCGTTATTCCGTCAGCCAGAGCATTGGAACCCCATCCCCAGGGAAAAAAGTCCATAATCCTCAGTGCCTGATCCTGCCCTGCCAGCCAACCACCGATGTTTAATTCATCCTCCCCGCTTATGAGTATATTGGGTATTTGAAAAACGAGAGCGATCAGAATACCCCCCAAAGCTCCGATAAATCCAACGGCTTCCCTACTGCGGTGCGGTGGCACTATGCGCATCACCAGAAGATTAATTAATTCAGCCACAGCCATACCTATCAGCGATAGACCGAAACCCACCAGAAGAACCAGGAAATAGAATGCTGCTCCCGCTTCAAAAACAAGACCGAGAAAAATACCTGGTACAAAAATAAACATTACAGCAGCCACCAAGCTGCTTCCGAAAACTGACAGGGACTTTACGGCAAAAACCACTTTTAGTGAAATTGGCGCCACAAAAAGAAGCTCCAAATCATCGGACATATAGAGAGCAGCGAAGGCTGCCGTTATGCCGAAGAAGACCTGGCCTGCCAGACAAATCATAAATAAAAACGAAAGGGCCCCTTGTGCAATGTCAGGGGACATGAGCTTTAACGCATCATAAGCAAAAGACCCTATCGAGACTATGATTGCACCCAGAAAAAGAAGGATAATAAGCATCCCTACCAGGGGACCGGCAGGGCGGTACCGGAATTTATTCCAGGCCACCCGCATTTGGTTTTTTAGCAGCAGCTTAAAGTCCTGGACAAAAGTCCCGCCCCGGGGCGGTTTTGTTAGAGGAGGCGGTAAAATTTTTTCCCTTTCCAAAACTATCACTCCCCAAGACTTTCTATCAATTCTGCATTTTCCTGTGAGCCGGTGAGCTCCAGGAAAATATCTTCAAGGCTTTCCCCTCCGTGCCCTACTTTCTGGCGCAGCTCCTCAGTGCTGCCTTCAGCAATCAGCACTCCTTCCTTGAGAATACCTACACGGTGGCACATCCTCTCAGCAATCTCCAAAATATGAGTGGAGAGAAAAACCGCTACCCCCTGTCGGGCCATTTCCTGCAGCAAATCTTTTAACTGTCGGGCACTGGCAGGGTCAAGACCTACCGTAGGTTCATCAAGGAGGATAACCCTGGGCTGATGAATAAGGGCAGATGCCAATACCACCTTCTGCCGCATCCCGTGGGAATAACCCTCCAGCAATTCATCAGCCCTGTCCTGGAGGCCGAACATGTCTAAAAGCTGTTCCGCCCTTCCCTGTATAATATCTTTAGGCACCCTGTACAGAGCGGCAACAAGGTGCAGGAACTCCCTTGCAGACAATTTGCCGTACAGTCTGGGCTGGTCAGGCACATAGGCTGTCATTGCCTTGGCTTCCATTGGCTGTTTTCTAATATCATATCCGCAGATAAAAACCTCTCCCTCACTGGGCTCCAGAAGTCCGGTTAACATCTTGATAGTAGTTGTTTTTCCGGAACCATTAGGTCCCAAAAATCCAAATATTTCTCCTCCCCTAACCTCAAGGTTAAGGCTTTTTACTACAGGGACAGTTCCGTATCTTTTTGTCAAGCCAATAGTCTGTATTAAGACATTTTCCATAAATACATCCTCCTTATCCGAAAAAAACACCTTATGATGTTTTTTCTGCAGGCTTTCAACTTTCCAATGTTCCTAATAAACTGCAGGATACCTTCACTGGCTGTAAGGAAACCTTAACCACATTTTATACAGCTGTTGATGGGGTGTATATACCAAATTTCTTCCAAAAAAAAGACCGGCTTAAGGGAAAAAACCTAAGCCGGCTGTATAATTCGGACCAATTCTCGACTTTTTTCGTCTGACACCCGGGCCAAGGAATTATCCTTTTTGCCCTTCCTTCTCCTCCGCAAACCGATCCAGAGACTCCTTAAAGGACTGCATACACTTCTCCACAGGTTCCCGGGAAGACATATCTACACCTGCTTTTTTCAGGAGTTCCAGGGGGTAATCTGACCCTCCGCTTTCCAGGAACGACAGGTAACGTTCCAAAGCCTCCCGATCTCCTTCAATGATAGGCCCGGCCAGAGTTTTTGCTGCACAAAAGCCAATGGCATATTTGTAAACATAGAAATTGTAGTAAAAGTGGGGAATTCGGGACCACTCCATGGCAATATTGTCATCCAGGGTCATTTCCGGCCCGTAATACTTTTTGTTTAAATTATAGTATTCTTCACATAAAACATCGGGAGTCAAAGCCTCCCCATTATCAATTTTTCTGTGAATAATCCGTTCAAATTCTGCAAACATCACCTGGCGGAAAACAGTTCCCCTGTACCCTTCAAGATTATAATTTAAAAGGTAAAGTTTTTCCTCCCTGACCGCGGCATTGTTTAACAGGTAATTTAACAATAAGGTTTCATTAAAAATTGAAGCAACTTCAGCCACGAAGATGGAATACCCGGCAGTCCTAAAATGCTGTTTCTTGTTTGAATAAAAAGAATGCATGGAATGCCCCAATTCGTGAGCCAGTGTGAACAAGTCGGACATCTTGTTGTCATAATTCATCAGGATATAGGGCATGGTATCGTAACTTCCGCTGGAGTACGCTCCGGACCTTTTTCCCTGGTTCTCAAAGACATCTATCCAATTGTTGGCAATTCCCTGGCTCAAATCTTCAATATACCTGTCACCGAGACTCGCCAACCCCTTCTTTACAGTCTCTACAGCTTCTTCGTACTTAATTTCTTTATCATAATCTTCTACAAGAGGAACGTAGAGGTCGTAGAAATGCATTTCGTCCAGGCCAAGCATCTTTTTTTTCATGGCCACGTATTCATGGAGATATTGAAGGTTGTCGCTTACAGTGTCAATAAGGTTGTCATAAACCTGTACAGGAACGTTGTCGGGAAACAGGCTCATGGCAATGGAACTGTCATATTTTCTTAAGCGGGCAGTAACGCTGTTAACCTTGATATTATTTGCCAGGGTCTGGCTCAAGGTATTCTTAAAACCTGTATATGTTTGATAAAGGGTATTATAGGCATCTTTCCTCACCCTGCGGTCCCTGCTCTGGAAAAAGGACATGGCCCTTCCTTCAGAGAATTCAATTTCTTCCCCCTGGGAATCTTTTACTGTCCCAAATTTAATGTCCGCATTAGTCAGCATAGAATAAATCTCGGAAGGTGCATCAGCTACCTCACCCAGTGAAGCAAGAATCCGCTCTTCTGCATCAGAGAGAACATGCTCTCTGCTTCTGGCAATTTCCTGGAAATACATCTTGTAAGGGACAAAACGATTATCATCAATGATTTCCTCCAGGACATTTGGATCCAGCTTCAGCAGCTCGGGCTCAACGAAACTCGTTTTCTCCCCCACTTCCACTCCAAGAGCCCTCACCCTGTCATTCAGGGACTGGTACTTGGAAACCCTGCGGTCTTCATCCAAGCGCATGTGAGCATAGGCAAAAAGCCTCCCCATGACAATTCCCATTTCATCCCCTGTCTGCAGGCACTGTAAAAGGACTTCCCGGTCACCCAGACGTCCTTTTAATCCCACTGTCTTTTCCAGGAGTTCCTTTACTTTGGCAAAATCTGCTTCAATTGATGACTCATTCGGGTATATCCGCTCCAAGTCCCATTTATATTTCTGGGGAATTTCTTCCCTTGCTTTAATACCTTTAGCCATTACAGGCCCCCCTCTTAATTACTATCTTGGTATCTAATTATTCTTTATCATTTTCCAGCAGAATAAACCATCTGAGCCTCTGGGATGGCCCACATACTTTTACCCTATGTAGTCAACAAACCCGAGCCAGCCCAGTGAATAAAAGGATGCTGCTTGACTTTAGACTTGGCCTTGGAAATACCCTGTACAAACTGGGGGAGTACGACATAAGTCTTGTAAAGCTGCCACTACACCATTTCTTTCAAATCAAATTCCTTAAACACAGCCTCCAGCCTGCGTTCAGACTCTGTCTTTTTTGGTTTTCTGCCGGCCAGAAAACCATCCAGCACATCGGCATCTTTAATTAACTCTTCAAAGGGACTCCCTACTTCATCTTTACAACTGTGGTTGGCTACTGCCTTTACCAACACCTCAATCTCGTCCTCGGTAAAACAATTCGATTGAGTCAAATACTCTCTAACGTAATTGCTGCCAATACGAGCATGATCTTTTTTGCTGCCGGTCATAATCCTGCCGTAATCGTGCAGTACACCAAGTATAAAGGCTATCTCAATATCCAATTCCCTTTTAGCAGCCAAAAATTGAGCAATTCTGGCTGTCCCGGCAGCATGCCCCAATTCAAACTCCAGGGTCATTTCCCTTTCTGAGGGGATACTGCCGCCCCCAACAAGGGTGCAAAAATCGTTCCAGACTTTCTCCATACGGTTAATATCAGTGCCCAAAAAATAACCCCCTTTATTTGTGCAAGAAACTAAAACATCCTAACATTACCCTTCCTGGATAATTTACGAAAACGGTCCAATAACTTGCCTCTTGTCCATTATTTTATTATTACACCAACTATTGCTATCCACCTCCCTGCGGTAAAAAAACGTTTTTCAATCAAATTTCCTCTTGACTCTCATCTTGGTTGCGATGTATTATTTGTATAAATGATAATGATTTTCATTTGCATTAACAAGAGGAGGGTATCTGATGACACTGGACTTAGCCAAAAGAGGACAGAAACTAAAAATTTTGGATATAAAGGAACCACAGGTAAAAGCCCAGGCCATCCGTTTCGGAATCTTTGAAGGTGAAACGGTGTTTTGCAGCGAGATTATTCCTGCAGGCCCGATAATAATTCGAAAACATACACAGGAAATTGCCATTGGGAGAGGGCTGGCAAAGCTTATCACCGTTGCTTCTGCCACAAAATAAAACAATTTTACAGCATTATCAAAATCAGACTTTTGATACTAAAGTAAAGGAGGGCAGCTAAATGAAGCACTGCTGTTACAGTGACCCTTTGGGGGATATCCTGTTGAATAATGCCAAGGGAAAAAAGAGAATAGTCCTGGCCGGAAATCCTAATTCCGGTAAATCAGTCTTATTTAATGCCATGACCGGCGTTTATGTTGATGTCTCCAACTATCCAGGTACCACATTGGAAATTTCCCATGCTCAATACGGAAGCGACAGTATACTGATTGATACTCCCGGAGTATATGGCATATCTTCTTTTAATGATGAGGAACGCATAGCCCGGGATATCATTCTCTCGGCAGATATTGTAGTCAATATCATAAATGCTGTTTATCTTGAGAGAGACTTATTTTTAACACAACAGATAATAGATACCGGTGTTCCTGTCTTAGCAGCTCTAAACATGATTGACGAGGCTGAAAAAAGAGGACTGGAAATTGATATTGATGCTTTATCTAATTATTTGGGAATAAAAGTTGTACCCACAGTGGCCGTGACAAAATTTGGCCTGGAGGAACTAAAAGACAGCATCCCCCACGCTGTACCGGGAAAGGTAACCCCCGGAATTAAACGGGAACTTGTACCCCTGACCAGAGAAATCGGAACACAGGGCGATGCTTTATTAATACTCGAAGGAGACCCGGCAGTTGCCGAAAGGCATGGAATGCAGCCGGGGGAACACCAGGAGGAATACTACCGTGCCAGACGCGAGCATGTTAACAATATACTGGTAAAATCCGTAAGGCACAAGGCTAGTGATGCTTCCCTGGCTGGCAAGCTCAGCAGTTTGATGATGCGTCCAATAACAGGCATACCCATCCTTATGGGGGCACTGTGGCTCATGTATCAGATCATTGGGGTTTTCATTGCCCAACATGTTGTAGGT
>LFRM01141403.1_pt1 | contig 16266 bp, 13 predicted proteins | sample 618341 | NCBI WGS metagenome assembly LFRM01 (sample SAMN03654438, study PRJNA283298) | anaerobic digester metagenome | isolation source: pool of bioreactors CSTR01a, CSTR02a, and CSTR03a thermophilic anaerobic... | place: Denmark: Kgs. Lyngby | collected 2014-05-21 | reverse complement strand
GTACTTGAAAAAACAATAGATTTGAGGCATTAGTATATTGATACTAATATGATATGTTATCAATACAAAAACAACATCGAAAAATTATAAAAACAGTTTTTAATGATACAGGTGTGATATAAATACAGTAGTAAAAGTATAATTAACTCTAGTTTATTATATTGAAATGTATTAATAATACTATCATAAAAGGTATATTGTATATAATAGTAGATAGTAAATTACTAAAACAGTATTTAAACCAATAGTATTTATATAAAAAAAATATAAAAAACGCCAAGTACACGGTTATGTAATTTAGAGCAATAGAGGACTATAGGACCTGGAGGACAACAATGGGTTCACAACAACACAGGATTAACTATAGCAAGTCTCTTAACAGCGATACCAACGCAGGGGTGTTTGTCGGCAGCAGCGGTGAATACAGCAGGACCATAGCCAAACCATCCGAGATATGGATACGTCCGGGTGCCACAGATGGCAGGAAAGGACTTTCCTCGCTCATCGCCATGATCATCATCGACCAGAACATGAAGCCGGACAACGGGAGCCTGTACGTCTTTTGCAACAAGGGGCGAAAGCGCCTGAAGATGGTTTTCTTTGATGGTGAGGGGTTCTGGCTTCTGGTTCGCGAGGCCCGGGAAAAACGATTCCCCTGGCCAGACACTGATTCAGAGGCAATGAAGATCAAAGAAGGAGAACTTCTCATGTTGATAGATGGAATAGACTTTTTCCGGTCCGGAACAATGCTAAAACTAGCCCGTTAGCGGGCATTACAGCCCCTTGGATATGCTTTGGGGACTCCTGGCAGGAGCCCCCACACAGCACAAACGAGCTTATAAGAGCAGTCTCACACGACGTTCTGAGAGCATTTAACTTATTACTATATATCGAATTGTTTTGATTTTTCTATTGCCATTGCCCCCTGTTTCACGGTATACTTCACCCACTATGAAGAGCACTGATACCGAACAATTGCTTCGTGAGAACGAAGCGGCGAAACAAGAAATAGAGAACCTTAAGAGGGCATTATCCACAGCCCAGGGGGACCGCCAGAAGGACAAGGCTGAGCTGAAGGCTATGGCTGAAATGCTTGCAGTCTCAAACGAACAGAGGGATGCCTTCGCTACCGCCCTCAAGTCAGTGTCGGAAAGGCTCTATTCGACGCTCATCAAGCAGTTTTCACGTAAGAGTGATGATATCAGGAGAGTTGACCCGAAGGATTTTGTCACAAAGAATGGACAACTAGACGAAGCAGGGGATATCGAGGCCGCTGCAGAGGGTGTTGGTGCCGATTGTGAAAAGAATGCCTTCCTGCCGCTGAGGGTACAGCAAACAAAGAAGTCCAAGAGAAAGCCTTCTTCTCCGAAGCGCTCCCTCAAGGATATTCCTGGAGTAGAGGTCAAGTATGCGGAGACAGAACACCTCAGCGAAGAAGAAATAAAGAAGATTTGTGGTGACAACTATAGGATAATTGGTACTGACCAGATCCAGTACTTTGACTACAAGCCTGCAAGTTTCGTGGTCTATGTGATAAACCGGAACAGATACGGGAGCAAATCGAAGGAAATCGGTGCTGTTGCCTACGACCCGATGCCTGACAGGCTCATGCAGAAGACAATGGTCGGCGAAGGATTCCTTGCAGCCCTCTTCGAGGACAAGTTCGTATACAGGATATCGTATGCGCTGCAGGAAAAGCGCTGGGCTGCAGCAGGCCTGAATCTCAGCCGCCAGGCGATGAGCCGGTGGCAGCTGAAGGCTACTGGGATTGTCGAACCGCTGGTGAAGCTCATAGAAAGTCATCTGATGGCAGGATCTAGCCTGCAGATGGATGAGACGACCATGAAAGTGGTGGGTGTGGAAGACAGGGAAAAAAGCTACATATGGGTACGGAACAGCAAAGGCAAGGACCTTTCGGCTGCAGTATATGATGTAGGACCCGAGAGGTCAAACGAGGTGGCCTTCAAGATCACCGATGGGTTCAAGGGATATTTGCAAAGTGACATGTATGCCTCCTACGAGGCCATTGCGAAACGGAACAACCACCCAGGGGCCCCCCCTGGCATAATACTCGTATCCTGTGCCTGTCACATACGGCGAAGGGCTGTAGAGACCACCAATGTCTATGGGGGACACATCGCCACGGCCAATGATATAGTCGGCTACTTCAACGATATGTTCGAAATAGAACGCGACCTCAGGGCTAAGCTTGACAGCAAAGAGATTGATGACACAACGTTCCTCTCAGATAGGAAAGACCTCGTCACGCCCCTGATCGAAGACATAAACGCCAAGCTTATCGAGCAGCCGAAGCTCGACAACGGTGCATTGCTTCCCCAGTCCCCTATGTATGACCGGTTTGTCAACTATGCTACAAGTGCCATGGAAATCCTTCCGAACTATCTTGAATGCATAGATTTAACCCCAGGAAACAATCTTAGCGAGAGATCTTTTAAAGACCTGAAGAAGGCTGCAGACAGCTGGTATTACTTCGGAAGCCTCAAGGGAGCACAGAGCGGATGCATCCTCCTTTCACTATTCAGGAGCGCCCAGCTCAATGGGCTCAACCCTGGAGGGTACCTGCAGAAGGTTTTCACTGAAGGGGCCAGGATTACCAATGCAAAGGGTTATGACAGCAATAACCTTGAACTCTGGGAGGGACTCCTCCCCTGGAAGCTCAAACCTTCCGACCTTGCATGGACAGATAAAGAGAAAACTGCCGGGGATTAGCATCCTCGGTGCAAAGCCAAAGCCCAATGCTTGTTTCCTCCTTCCATTAGGTACAGGAACGTCTTGTCACCATATTCTCATATCCTCATCTTTGTTGGTACCGTGTATTTGGCGTGACTGACACTTTTTACAGAATGGCGAATAATTCTATATATGAATTAAAGTTGTTTTACATATTGTAGCTCACAACTGTCGAACGCCAGTCAAACGAAAGGCCTACCATCCTTTCCTAAGTACCAATGATCCTTATTCAAAAGTATGCATGCCAAGCGTCAATTGCTGAAAGCATGTGCACTTCATACGAGAACGGTTTTATCGATGAACTACGTTACTTAGATGCAATCTTCTTGGAATTCCCATGAGTGGTTAAAGTTATACGAATTGTCATCCTGAATATTCTCAGGCAATATGATGTCGATGGGAATTGGTATGTTTTTATCTGGTTTTTGGTTTAAAATACCTTTCCTGTATAATTGATAGATAGCAGTATATCCTTGAAATTCCGGACGTTGTGAAATAAGACAATCCACCTTACCTTCTAACATCGCTTCTCGGTTTTGTTCTACAATGTCGTATCCAATGATTATTGTCTGATTCTTACGTCCTAACAAGACAATCCGATTCGCGAAGCGGATTACCGCATTATTTACAATAAAAATACCCCGAAGATCTTTGTGTTGGCGATACATTTCCTCAATCTTATTTTCTCCATCCTCATCAGAGGTAGTCTCGACCTCCTGAATGTGATAGTCAGGATTATGAGAAAAGTATGATTTAAATCCTCTCGCACGTTCAGATGAGTTATAAGCACTTTTATGTGTCTGAATGATAATATATGTTCCACCTTTCGGGCTGAGTAATTTCATCATTCTTCCAGCTAAAAAGCCCCCCCTGAATGGATTTTGAGCAACAGTCACCAATGCTTTATCACAAGGTAGGGGTGAATCTATGAAAGCATACGGAAGCTGAGGATACTTATCGATAAGTGCTGAAGTTTCATCAGGGAGAAGTGGTGCTATCAGAACAGCATCGATTTTCTTATGGAACAGAAGATCTCCTGCCCGTAAAAAAGATTTAGGATTTCTCCTATCATATTCCATTAACTCGATCGAAACGGCAAGCTGGGATAATTCCTTGACCGCTTTAAGAACTCCATCGTAAATAAGCTGCCAATAACCGAATTCAGAATGAAGCGAAGGAATGATGACACCTATGGTGAATTTTTTGCTCAATTTAAGGTTTCTAGCAAACGTGTTAGGTTGATAATTATGATCCTCAACAATTTGCATTATTTTTTCAATGGTCCTTGGTGCAACACGACCTCTGTTGTGAAGTACTCTGTCCACTGTTCCAATTGACACACCAGCAAGTTTTGCAATCTCGGGAATTGTCATGTAATTTCTCCAGCTTTTGCAAGTTATGCGTTAAAGATTAACGCATAGATTCCTTAGAAGTCAAGCTATAATTAGCTATGAAAAATTTGGCAATATATACTTATAAATATTTTTATATTATACATTTAATAGATATCTAGAGGAAAAGTTACATAAATATTTATGTGTTATAGATAAAAAATTGCGTTATCGTTACCTAATGATACTATTGTTGAAAAATCTAAAATTGCTATTTTCGAGTTAGTTGTTTTGTTGTTGTTATGTACTCTCAGTATTAGGCAAAGGCTAAAGCTTATTACGTGTGCTTATGATAGATCTACAGAACAGTAGTGTAGGATAAATTGGTATCCAATAGAGTAAAGAAGTGCAAACAGCTTTATGATAAAGTTCTGTAAATATATTTAATTAAAATAGTTAAAAAATAATTTTGCATGATTGTTGAAATTTCATTGGGCCTCTTCGAGTAAGAGTTACTATGTACAACAAAAAGTGAGTAAGTTCTGTCTGTTAGCAAATTAAGATACGATTAAAGATACTTAGCATGTCATAGTGGATAAATATGGACAGAAAACTGAATTAAAAATTCGTTGACATATCTTGCTGGTACAATTGAACAAGAGGTAACGTACACGTTTACAGTAAAATGGCTGAATAACCATATGAAAAACCTTTAACTATAATAATAACAATAAAATACGTACTAAGGTAAAAAAAATAAATTTTGCTTGACGACTGCGTATGTTCATGTAAAAATACTTGTAGCGTTAACGAACACAATTTTGGTAACGCATGATTATTTAGCCTGTATTATGCTACGATGGAGAAAAAGGTACTTGCTGCTCTGGAAAAGGCTGCCGAGGACATCGAAGTGAACGAAGACTCACCGATTGCTCTCGATTGGATTAATGGTCGGCGTACCCTCGATGCCGACCAAAGTTTGAAAGGAGCGCTGTCAGGACTCAGTTTAGGGACTGATGCTCCTTCAATCATGCGTATGCTCTTGGAATCTACTGCCTTTGGTGCTAGGGCGATTTTGGAATGTTTTGAAAAAGGTGGCGTTGAGGTTGGCCAGATCATTGCAATCGGTGGGGTTGCCCGCAAGAGTACCATCGGCATGCAAATCCTTGCCGATGTCACTGGCAGGGACATACAGGTTACGAGCAACGATCAGGCCCCGGCCATTGGAGCGGCAGCGTTCGCTGCTGTGGTTGCTGGTCTGTATACAGATATACCTACAGCTCAGAAGGTGTTATGTGCAGCTATAGAGCGAGTTTATACCCCAGATCCCAAGCGTAAGGACGTCTACGATAAGCTGTATGAACGTTACCTCGCTTTGGGCAAGTTCGAAGAGAAACGGAGGAGAGGATGATGAAGCACTTAGATAATTTGGAATTTTGGTTTCTGACCGGTAGCCAGGACTTGTATGGAGAAGAGCCGTTACGACAAGTAGCAGCAGATGCGCAGAAAATCGTTGATGCCTTAAATAGCAGTAAGACATTACCTTTTAAACTGGTGTGTAAGCCAGTGCAGAAGGCTGCAGCGCAGATTCGTGCTACCATACAGCAAGCAGGGTCTGATGATACCTGTGGTGGCGTGGTATGCTGGATGCACACATTCAGTCCCTCTAAGATGTGGATCAATGGACTTTCGGTTCTCTCGAAACCCTTGTTACAACTACATACCCAATTCAACGAACGTATACCTTTCGATACCATCGATATGGACTTCATGAATCTTAATCAGAGTGCCCATGGGGATCGTGAATTTGGTCACATCACCGCAAGGATGGACTTGCCAAGGACAGTAATCACTGGGCATTGGTCCCACGAGGAGACACAAGTCCGAATAGCTTCATGGATGCGATCTGCTGCCGGTATCGCAGAAAGTCGGGATATGGTAATAGCCCGGTTTGGCGATAATATGCGTGATGTAGCGGTGACCGATGGCGACAAAGTAGAAGCGATGATCAAACTCGGTTGGTCGGTTCCCTATTATGGGATTGGTGATTTGGTAGCATACTGTAACAACGTTGCACAAAGTGATATCGACTCCCTGATTGATGAATATCGTGAGCACTACGATTTCAAGTTCTCGGTCAGCGAAGCAGTATTCCTGCAACAGACGAAAGAGCAGGCGAGAATCGAGTTGGCTCTGCAATCGTTCTTAGGTGATGTGGGAGCGCGAGCATTTTGCACTAACTTCCAGGATTTACACGGGATGAAGCAACTTCCTGGCCTTGCTGCTCAACGGATGATGGAAAAGGGGTATGGCTTCGCCGGTGAGGGCGATTGGAAGACCGCGGCAATGGTGCGTTTGTTCAAGGTCATGGGAGCTGGTTTGACTGGTGGGGCATCGTTTATGGAGGATTATACCTATCATATGCAACGCGGTGCTATGCTCGATTTGGGCGCACATATGTTGGAGGTTTGTCCTTCGATTGCAAAAGAGAAGCCGACACTAGAGGTTCATCCTTTGGGGATAGGAGATCGTGAGGATCCAGCTCGTTTAGTATTCGATGGACGACCGGGACAAGCCCTTTGTGCCGCTATTGTAGATATGGGAAATCGATTCCGCATTGTGGTGTCCGAAGTGGAAGCTGTAGAAGCACCTGAAGCATTCAAACGGCTGCCGGTTGCCCGTATCCTGTGGAAGCCGTTACCCGACCTGGTTACAGCGAGTGAAGCATGGATTCTCGCTGGTGGTGGGCACCACACCGCTTATACGGATTCTTTCGGTGTGGAATTTGTACGTACGTTCGCAGAGATGGTAAATATTGAATGTGTAGTAATTGGGCAAGAAACGAATATACCGCAATTTCGTAACGAGTTACGGTGGAATGCAGCAGCATATCGGTGACATGTTCCAATGGGATTGATTGATCAACGGCGGATGTAGTACATCCGCCAATCTTCTCCCATGTGTGGAACTTCCACAGGTATGCGTACTGATGGAAGAATAAGGAAACGGTGCAATGTTAGAGGAAATGAAGAAACGGGTATGTGCAGCTAATCTAGATCTAGTGGCAAAGGGTGTCGTCTTATATACCTGGGGTAACGTCAGCGAGATCGATCGTGAGAAAGGATTAGTGGTGATCAAGCCATCAGGTATAGATTACGATAACATGTCACCTGATGATATGGTCGTTGTAGAAGTAGTAACTGGTAGGGTAGTAGAGGGAAAGTGGAAACCTTCCTCTGATACACCGACTCACCTTGAGTTGTATAGAGCTTTTGAGGATATTGGTGGTATCACGCATACACACTCGACGAATGCGGTTGCCTTTGCACAAGCGGGAGTTGCAATACCGCCATTAGGAACTACGCATGCAGATTATTTCTATGGTGATATTCCTTGCACTCGAGCGCTTTCAAAAGAAGAGGTTGAAAGTGACTATGAAACGAATACTGGAAAAGTGATTGTTGAAACGATTAGAGGTAGTGGGTATGAAGTACTAAGCATTCCTGGCATAATTGTGAAAAATCATGGCCCTTTTACGTGGGGAGTAAACGCTGAAGATGCAGTCTATAAAGCCGTGGTCATGGAAGAAGTCGCGAATATTGCCCTAAAAACATTACAATTGAATCCAAGTAGCAACATGCCTCAATATGTTTTAGACAAACATTATTTCAGAAAACATGGTTCAAAGGCATACTACGGACAATAAGATAGTTGGATGGTTCTTTTCATCATGATAAGCCCTCAGTATTGATCAAATTTCTCGATATGCATCTGGCCTACTAAAGAGGCCACAGGTGCGCCCAAAAACGGCCGGCGTGCGTTTAGTGCCGGCCACTAAAAACAGAGGCCGGCAGCAACGTTTCTAGGCTTTCTCCACTAATAGGACAAACCCTTGGTCTATCAGCCTCCTGCGTATTCCATCCGGCATCGCATAGTCATCCGAAACCCCCAGATACCTGTTCCATGTCTCAGGATTGTACTGGGAGCTGACGATGGTAGAGGTACCCAACTCATCCCTTTGCTTCAGAAGGGTGAAGAGGATAATTGCCCTCTCCTCCTCAATATGAGTGATAAGAAAATCATCCAGGATGAGAACTTGAATTCTGGCGAAATACCGTACTTTTTTCTGGTATTTTGCCAAGTCCCTCCTTTTTAGGATGCACAGGTCATCAAGTAACATGGTGAAGTCAGCGAAATGGACCCGATAGTCTGCATTGCAGGCCGCGACACCGAATGCCTTTGCTGCATAGGTCTTTCCAGCCCCACTTTCCCCTAGAATACAAAGATTTCTCCTGTCTTGGATGAACTCCAAGGTGGCTAGCTGGCTTATGATGTTGTCATTGTATATCCGTCCATTTCCAGTGCGCAAGTTCTCCATCTGGGCATTACAACCTTTGAGTTTGCCCAGCCTCAGGCTCTTTTCAGTCCGGTAGTTCTTTTGAGCTACGTATTCCTCTGTTATGAGCTCTCTCAAAGCCTGTATCGGTGTAAAGGAGGGGAAGCCGGGGGTCCTTGCCAAACGATCCAAACCTTCAGCCATCCTATCCAGTTGCAGGTATTCAAGCATCTCCTCTATATCTGCAGTGTTTTTTGCCATCATTTTTCCTCCTGTTTTTCAAGCAGGGCTTGTAATGAGTAGCGATTGCCATCGACCTTGAATGTGTCCACACACGCAGATGTTGTGTTTTCTCTCTGCACTACGCTCTCTTCCGGATCCTCTGCAAAGCTAATGAGGGTGTTCTTGATATAGTTGTATGAGCACCTTCCCCTGAGGACAGCTTCGCAACAGCATGCTTCAAGAGCTTCTTTTGAATATTTTTTGGCAAAGCCCAATACTCCCATACATTTTCGGTAAGCCTGTTCAGGGTATTCCACTCCTTCTAGCATCTTGTCGATGACAGCTCTGGTGTTAACTCCAATACTTGATGCCCATCCTTGGAAAAAGGGCACACTCCACTGCAGATAGTCCGAAAACATTTTGGGAAGGTGAGTAGGCTCCGTATTCCAGGAGCCAGGCGAATGCGAGCGCACCCATTTCCAGACGAGTTCCCCTCTTTCTGAATAAATGCTGAGCAAAGAGATAGTTGCACGAACCTCTACCTTCTGCTTCACAAAACGCTCAGGGATGCTGTAGAATGACTTATCAAACCGGATGTGGAAGTCTTGGTAGACTCTTACCTCTTTCCTTTCCAGATATTCGTAGTCTGTACCGGGCAGAGGTAAGAGCATTTCCCTTTCCTGGGAGTTGAACATCTCTAGCCTCGAGGAGGGCTTAGCGGTGAATGGCGCAGCATTCATGACTGCAAGACGTTTCCAAAGCTCGGCGTTCAGGTCTGCAAGGGAATAGAAGACCATTTCCTGCATCTCGACGAGTATGTGCTGGGTAACTATCTTTACCGCCCCTTCTACGTGAGGTTTAAATTTTGGTTTTCTGACTTTCGCGGGAAGCAACGTGGTATTGTAGTGGTCAGCCCATTCTTGGAAATCCTTGTTGATTACAGGGTCAATCCAATCCCTGTTCTCGATGACGGCCACCTTGCAGTTGTCATTAGTCGTCACTGGGGTAACACCTCCGAAGAAGTGGACTGCATTCGTATTTACAGCCAACCATCCTTGGATATTACATTTCACCAGGCCTTCTGCATAACAATAGTCACTGAACGACATCGTTGCCAAAAAGATGGTGACTTTTGTGTTGAAGTCTCCTGTATACAGGTTTTTCAAACGCAATTGCATTCCTGCAAAGTCCAGTTCAACATTTTGGCCTGGAAACCGGGGGATACGGCACGTAAGGTTCTTGGCTCCCAACCAATCGCTGAAGTGTTTGCAGAATTGTCTGTAGCTATAGGGTCTTCTCATTCCCTCAGGAGAAGGCCTGTTCCCGACAGCATTGTATTTCCGCCACAGACGCTTAAGTGTCTGTCCCTTCTTTGCAAGCACCTTGTAAATGGCCTCACAGTCAGGCTCCACATACAGCAACGAAGAGGATACTCCTCCCTTCTTCTGATACAGCAAGTCGTAGAGGGTTCCGTTTGAAACATCTGATTTCAAAGGAAAAGACAATTCCTTACAATCTCTGAACCGCTTGAGAAAATCATTGACTGTGGTCTTGCTGCATCCAAGACTCGCACCGATTTCCCTGCTACTGAAATGCATGAGGTAATGCATTTTTAAAATTTGAACATAGTCGATCATATTCGACCCCCAAGAGAGAGATGACACCACACAAGCGGTGTTTCTCTGACTATAGTGTAGGCCGAAGATATAGTGGCCGCCTTTAAGCGCTCACTGGCCGGAATTGGACGCCCCGTTGGCCGTTATTGCAGACCAGATGCAGCTATACCTAGAAATGTAATAACTACAATTTTCACACGGTAGAAGTCGTTGGTTCAAACCCAATCGCGCCCATAAAGGACCAGTCTTCGGACTGGTTTTTTGCTGTATCTAGGTGATGGAATGAGTATTCAAGTGCTAGAGTGTGAAGGTAGAAGAGTAGATCAGATAAATATGAATACCCTCATGTTTTCTCTACTTGATGTCCAGTTCTTGCTGTCTGTTTTCTCTCCACTATCACTATGCGAAAACTACTCTACGGTATCGGCAATAAACAGCCTCTTATATACAGCTTCAAAGTGTTCAATTTCTTCGGTAGTTAACTGTAGGAATTCCTTTTCACGTGCCCGTTTTGATAGCTTTCCCTCATTCTGTGAAATGAAATTATATAAGAGAAAGACCATAGAATCAGGCATTTCAACAGAATCTTGTACCGTTTCTCTGAACCGATCATAATTCATTAGGAATTGTGTCTCTTTCGGGAGATCTTGTTCAATCGTTTGCTGCACACAATGATATAGAAACTCCGCATAGGGGGTTGCATCAAAGTATCGGTAGTAGTCTATTGTCGAATTCAGGACACGTACATTGTGATCTTCTGTAGGTTCCCACCGTATGAACGGGAGAATGCTTTGTGAGTAATTTTTCAGGACGGAAGCATATTCCTCTATTCGAAGTAGCATTGCACTTGAAATAGGAAATATCATTCCTGGGGGATTGTACCCATACTTTGCAAGAATATGATGAATGAGATATCGATGAATCCTTCCATTTCCATCAGAGAATGGATGGATAATCACAAACCCGAAAGCAATCGCAGCTGCGGCAACAATTGGATCAATTTGATGGAAAACTCTATTGTTATATGCAATAAGGCCTGAAATTAAAGAGTCAATATCTTCATATCTTGCACTTATATGTTCAACTATGGGTGTTCCTGTTTCTCTATCATGTTCGCCAATGAAACCACCATCGTCTCTGAACCCTATCTTCACAAAACCTCTAGAGCCTATCACAATATGTTGGAGACGTATCAGTTCCTCTTTACTCAAAGGTGATTTCCCTGCTTCTCTCAACGCATTGCCCCATCGCTGGATCCTATCATGCGAAGGTGACTCATTTTCTATGGAAAAACTTGCTTTGGAATCTTTAAGTAGCAAGAATGCTGCAGCACGCGCTACGACATCCTTTGGGATATCTGAAATAACTTGGAGAGCTTTACCTTTAAGGTCAATCATGAGAACTTCTTCAAGTTCTTCAGTTTTCCTGATCATCGGACAAAAATCAGGAGTCCCTAGAAGATTGTTCACAACACGATGCCTCTTGGATCTTTCTCCTTCTATGGTAACTTGCTGTTTGGGATTGACAACCAATACATAGTTACCTTTCTTGATATCTGGGATATCAAGGAATGTACCCATGAGCCATTCATAGAGAAACCAAATCCGTCTGCTGTATGAACCGGTAATCGTATCCAGAATGATGGTTTCAATCGTTCGTCTATCGATTACCTCAAACAGTTTTTTCAATATGCATAAATCTATTCCTTCATATTTTAAAGCGAATTCAAGATGACCCATGAGTGTTTCTTCCGGTCGATGTCTAGGCGTCAGCAAGTGCCACTCTGTACTTTTTAGAATACGATGTTTCGATCCAATTGCCATTTTTAGTCGGGGAAAGGGTGCAGGAAGTTGATATGCATCAATAAGAGCCACATACCCAACAGGGATTGCCTCCTCAGGCAGTAAGAATCCATGAAAAACGGTTACAGGTCCTGAAAAATTATTATCCATGCTATATTCTCCTGAATTATTAATATAGTAATGGGTAATTCGTGAATTGTACATATGATTTATGAAAAGTGATTATGCATTGATTGTTGTGGATGAAAAACAGATTGTGCTACATAGCGGAGGTTTGTTTGCCGATAGATGGTAGTCATCGGTTCAAACCCAATCGTGCCCATAAAGAACCAGTCTTCAGCCTGGGTTTTTGATTTTTCTGGAAGATGGTATGTATGTTCATATGCTTCAATGTGAAAAACTATGAGCGTAACCATGCCAACTGAAGCTATAGACATAATGACAACTTACCAGGTACCTGAAAGCCTGCATACCAATTATTCATGAAAAACCTAAATCCACGATGTAGTTCTGCTATTAAATTTCCAGTGGGTATAGGTTAATATTCAGAAGTTGATGATTTCATTATGCAATAATACGTATCGGGCCAGGGAATTGTATATTCCAAGGGAAAAAGGCTTGGTAGTACCTACAGAGAATCAAGAGGCTGGGTATGCAATGAATAAAAGACGTGTTTCAGTCAAAGATATTTTCACGGTCAAGAAATCTTATGTACTGAAAATTCTGCTTATCATCTATCTGTTGTCGTTTCTAGGTGCTACGTATAATCATGCTATGGACTTGATCAAGTACGGCCTCTTCCCTTATCAGAGACTGAACAGCAATGTGCCAGTCTGGCTGAATATATATTGGACACTGCTCACTTTCTTCGATCCCCTGGCAATAATCTTTCTTCTGTATTCCCTCAATATGGGATTGGTTCTTTATGGGGTGGTCATTGTCTCTGATGTACTCATAAATTATTGGTTCATGATTTCCACCAAGGGGTTGTTCAGCTGGATAAACTTTGGCCAGATAAGTCAATTGTTGTTCTTGGTTTTCTATCTTGCTACGGTTCGACTGATTTACAAAGAAACACAGAAGATGCAAAGGGAGAACCAATAATACTGGAATCAATACATACAAAACAACAAGAAACTACTTGAAGCACTCTTGACCGTTTTCTCCCGCAGAGAAGCTGTGCGGACAAAAAATTAGACTTTCAATAATGCTAGACCAAGAGAATGGGTCCCTCGTTTTTAAAAATGAAAACTACAGAAATATCTTTCTCTTAGGTAGAAACAATCAGTTGGTATTGGTGATTATAATTCAAATACCATCAAGGTAATCTCTCTATGTTTTAGAGCTATTACCGGTTTCTCTCCTTCCAAGTGGGGAAGACAGTAGACTTTATTACTAATTAGTAGTATATTGTGAATATGAAGAATAAGAAGTCGTATGGAGCCGATAATGATTTGAATTTGAAAGCCTTGGTAACACTTTCACGATGTTTCCAATCGGTGAGGCGACGCGAGATGAGGACCATCAAACAGGTAGGTCTAACAGCAGCCCAGTTCGGAGTGCTTGAGATTCTCTACCATAATGGAAATCTTCGTATTGGTGAGATTCTTGAAGGAACACTCTCCACTGGCGGAAATATGACGGTGGTCATTGAGAATTTGGAAAAGACTGGATTTGTAGTGAGATACCCCGATCCCCAGGATGGAAGGGCGAGTCTCATACGTATAACCGAAAAGGGCTTTCAATTGGTGGAAAACATGTTTCCAGGCCATGTAGCGAATATCGGTGGTATTTTCAGTGTATTGAGTACAGAAGAGAAACAACAGCTTGTTGAGCTGCTGAAGAAGCTTGGTTCATCCAATGGATGACCAAGGGACAAGAACGATTAATTATTAGGAGTTTTGATATGGCTAAGGTAAATTTGGCAATAGTGTTTTATAGTATGGGTGGTTCGAACTATCAGATGGCAAAGTGGGCTGCCGAGGCGGCAAAGGAAGCTGGCGCTGAAGTGAAGCTGTTGAAGGTTGCAGAGCTTGCTCCTCAGTCCGCGATAGAGGAGAATCCCGCTTGGAAGGCTACCGTGGAGGCAACAAAGGATATTCCTGTTGCCACAGTGGATGATCTTGATTGGGCCGACGCCATCATTTTCAGTACTCCAACCCGATTCGGAGTCATGGCGTCTCAAATGAAGCAGTTCCTCGATACAACAGGTGGACTTTGGGCTCAAGGCAAAACTGTAAACAAGGTGGTCAGCGCAATGTCTTCGGCACAGAATCCTCATGGTGGGCAAGAGGCTACCATCCTTTCCCTCTATACGGTCATGTACCACTGGGGTGCTCTAGTAGCAGCTCCCGGGTATACAGATCCGGTATTATTCGCTGCTGGTGGAAATCCCTATGGAACTTCCGCCACCATCGGTCAGGATGGGAAGATTGTTGGTGATATTGAACCTGCGGTCAAACATCAGGCTAAGAGAACTGTCTCCGTGGCACAGACGTTCAAGAACGGTAGATAGAAAGAGTCATATGGTTCATTATCCCCCAAGAAGAGGGTAGTGAATGATAGATAAGGTACCGTACCCATATGGGCAACAAAGAAGGGAAACCCTTCTGCCCCATGGGACGGTACATTTTTTTTCAAAAATGTCGGTACTCTGAGATCTATCGACGGTGTATCCCTGCTACTTAGAAGAGGATCTCCTTTCTAGCTAAGAAGGAAAAGTCTTTTATTACTTAATCCCTGAATATGAGCTTTGAAACCATCTAGAATCGTAAGAAAACAAACCTTTGTAATAAGATAACTAACCTTTTCTCTCCTTTCTCGAGATTTGACTTGAAAGCGTAAGATATCTTACCAAACTCAATAGAATACCTCATGTACTTCTGACATACCCGACCTTAAGATTTTATTACTAGATGCGGCGTTGCCGCAAAAAACAATCTATTTTTATGATTCCTTAAAAGGAGGGACACATGAAAAAAACTCTAGGTATTTTATTGGTTCTGGTTATACTGGGATCGGGCGCTCTGTTCGCCGCTGGTGTGCAAGAATCTGGTCTAACTAAGGTTGGTATTGTAAATCTACCACCAGAAGAATCCGGATATCGTCAGGCTAATGTTGAAGACATGAATTCTGTATTCTCAGAAGCAAACGGCTATGACGCAAAACAGACCAACACCATGGACAACAGCGAGCAGATTGCTGCAGCAAAAGGTTACATCCGAGACGGAGTGGACTACCTTTTGATCTCAGCAGCAAACGCTTCTGGATGGGATGACACCTTGAAATCTGCAAAGGATGCAGGAATTCAGGTAATTCTCTTTGACCGCGCAATTGACACTGACCCCTCCAATTACCAGGCAGCAATCCTCTCGGATATGGCCTATGAAGGTGAAAAGGCAGTGGAATGGGTATTGGGACTTGATCTTGATGAGATCAACCTGATCCTTATCCGTGGACAGATGGGTTCTGCAGCAGAAATTGGCCGAAGTGCAGCAGTCCTTGACGCCGCAAAAGCAGGCAAACTCAACATAGTTGCCGATGGAACCGGTGGAGACAGCTGGAGCCTTGAAGAAGCCCGTAAAGTTGTTGAAGCAGCAATTGCCGCAGGCAAGGATTTCAATGTCATCTACGCTCAGAACGATGGTATGGCACAAGGTGCCGTGCAGGCTCTTGAAGCAGCTGGAATCAGTCACGGTAAGGGTGGAAAGGTCAAGGTCATTGGATTTGACTTCAACCGCTTTGCACTCAGAAACGTACAGGCTGGTTACTGGGATGCTGACATGCAATGTAACCCACGTCAGGCTGCTCAGGTCTCTGAATGGATCAAGAGTGGAAAGATGCCCAGTGGCATAGTCTACCAGGAAGAGTTGCTCTTAACTACTGACACGATTACTGATGAACTCATCGAGAAATGGGGAATCAATGCCGATACAGGTAAAGGTGTAATCACAAGGTAAGTATTTGTAATCACAACAATGTAGTATTTGCAGTGCGGTGCGCAGAAATAATTCTGCATGCCGCACCGCAATTAGCTCGTACCGTATCAGTAAAAGGAGACCTTTGATTGTTGTCAGAAACCATACTTGAAATGAAGGATATCAGCAAATCATTTCCTGGCGTCAAAGCTCTGGATTGCGTAGACTTCAAGCTCCGAAAAGGTGAAATCCATGCACTCATGGGCGAAAACGGGGCGGGTAAATCTACAC
>LFRM01293812.1_pt3 | contig 16290 bp, 15 predicted proteins | sample 618341 | NCBI WGS metagenome assembly LFRM01 (sample SAMN03654438, study PRJNA283298) | anaerobic digester metagenome | isolation source: pool of bioreactors CSTR01a, CSTR02a, and CSTR03a thermophilic anaerobic... | place: Denmark: Kgs. Lyngby | collected 2014-05-21 | reverse complement strand
GAGAAGCTTTCGGATGCTTCTTCTGAGAGGATGTGGACACCGGTGAAGACTTGATGTTCACGACCGCTCAGGCGATAGAGCATGTCGTGGGCTTCTTTTTTGTCTCGGGGTTTACCGAGGACTTCTTCGTCAAGAACGACGATCGTATCAGCTGCGATGATGATTCTGTCTGCGAGTGGAGTGAGGGTTTCAGCCACGGCTTGGGCCTTCGCTGATGCTAGAGCTTGGACCATCTGTGCTGCGAGGCTATCGTAGTCGGAAAATTTATCTCGCTGGGAGAGGAAGGTATCGCAGATCTTTTCCTCATCAACATCAGCGGTAAGTACAGTGAACTGCTGAGTAATCAACTGCAGTAGTTCCTGCCGCCGCGGTGATTTGCTTGCTAAGATAATTTTCTCGGTCTTTTCGGTCTTCTCGGTCTTCTTCATAGGATGTTTAATTCACTTTCCGTGCCAATTCACTTTTCGTGCCAGGCACCAAACTTGACTTCTTTAAGTACTAAATATAATAGCGGCGCTTGCCACGACTGGCGCGTCCGTATTCGATCGCTTTCGTAGGACAATGATTGATACAGGCCATGCAATGGGTGCAGTTGTCGTTCCATTGAGGGCGTAGATTACCGTTCTTATTAATTTTCATCTTAATATTGTTGAGGGGGCAGATTAGTTCGCAGACTCTGCAACTGTCACATTTGTCGTCAGCATAGAAGGCACTACTCCTTACGAAAAAGGAATAGAAAAGTGGATTGATAACGCTTGATAAGAGGAAGGGAAATTTACAGAGGTCAGGATCAGGTTTGATAAGTTGTCCCGAAGAGATCGCTCGAGAGACCTCCTCTACCTTCTCTTGTCCGCCTTCTATTAAGCGTTCCGCTTCGGCCTCATCCGGAATAGCAAACATGGCAGTATAGTTTTCCGGCATAAGGATTGTTGCTAAGCCCATATATTCTGCAGCCACATCTTGGCATAGGCGACGAAGGAATTTTTCGCTGCCGCCGAAACCTGAGCCTGCAGTTGCGACAAAATACAGCTTGCGTCCTTGCAGCTGTTGAGCGTTCGCTGCCAGTAAGGAGGTCACGAGTCGCGGCTGGCGCCAGCCATATGTGGGGTGGACAAATATCAAAGGCTCTGTCTCATCAGTGGGAACAGGAAGGACTGTGGTGCAATCAAGTAGCGTTCTGCCTTTGTGAAAGTTACAGTTATTCTTCATAAATCTATTTAGGCTGAACAGTTTCTGCCCTGTCTCTCGGGCAAGCACCTTCGCTAGGTGTCTGCTGTTGCCGCTTCCGCTGAAATAATGAATCATTCTGTATCCTCCGTTGCGTATTATTTTAGCAGTAAGTGGGAGCGGAAAATACCATCTGGTTGATTTTCGTGCCAGGCACAGATCTGAACTTGTCGAACAAGTTAACTTTCGTGCCAGGCACGAATATTTCCTTAATTGTTCACATCAATGATCAAAAATAGTCAAGATTCTTAACTATACTTAGGAGTGAGAAATTAGACTTATTAGTCAAAAAATATAAGGAGGTAAGTTTTATGTTTTCTATGGTTCCATTTGGACGCAGAAGCCGCCGTTTGCCAGACATTTATGGCCGTAATTTCGACCGCTTATTTGATATGTTTGACAGTGGCATGTCTACCGACATCGTCGATCAAGGAGATTGTTTTGAGTTAACTTCCGAGCTGCCCGGCTTAGATAAGGATGACATCAAGATAACAATTGACGACAATTACTTAAGTATCGATGTTGACCGCAAGGATGAGCGCGAAGAGAAGAAGGAGAATTACGTTCTCCAAGAGAGACGCTCTTATAATTACAGCAGACGTTTTGATATACAAGGCATTGATAAGGATAAGATCAAGGCCAAGTATAAGAACGGCATCTTGAAACTCGAACTTCCTAAGCTTGAAGATGTGAAGGAAGAAAAAGATTATCTGGACATTGAGTTCGAAGATTAATTAGCATACTAGTCCAGCAAATATAGCCGGGTCAAAAAGGGGTATCTCGTCCGAGATACCCCTTTAAATCTGTCAAAGAAGTCAAGTTTCGTGCCAGGCACAGATTTTTACTTATTCTGGAAATCTGTAAATTCTTCTTTGTTGAGGAAGGCCTGCATGGCTCCTTTTTGGTCGGAACTGTCAAAGCACTCTGCGAAGAGCTCCGCTTCGACTTCCATGCCTGTATCTAGATCCAGATCCAAACCGCTCCACAGCGCTTCCTTCGCCATGCGGACAGCAATGGGCCCCTTAGCAGCGATGCTTTCGGCCACTTTTTTCACCTCAGCCATCAAGTCTGCAGCAGGCACGACGCGATTGACGACGCCCTTATCCTCGGCTTCTTCCGCTTTGATGCGGCGACCGGTGAAGATCAGCTCAGCTGCGAAGGCGGGTTGCGTCAAGCGAGCCAGCCTCTGTGTGCCGCCGAAACCGGGAGTGATACCCAGCCCTGTCTCCGGGAACGCAAAGCGAGCCGTGTCCGCCGCAATTCTAATATCGCAAGCTAGAGCCAGTTCGAAGCCGCCACCCAAAGCATAGCCATGTATTGCAGCAATGACGGGGCAGGGGAAGGTAGCTAAGTTCGAAAACACCTCTTGACCGAAAAGAGAAAAGTCTTCAGCCTCATCAGCTGTCATCTCGGCCATCTCGGCAATATCGGCGCCGGCTACAAAAGCCTTTTCTCCCGATCCCGTTACGATCAGACAACGTAAGTCGTTCTTTTCACGCAAATCATCCAAGGCAGCGCTTAGCTCACGCAACAATTCAGAATTCAAAGCATTCAATGCTTTAGGACGATTGAGCGTTACCACTACGATCTTATCTTCGAGTTCAATATTAATTAGTGTCATTTTTTTGCTCCTTCAAGGTGAATCAGAAAAAGGCGGCGGAACCGAGATCAAAGCCGCCCTTTTCGTCTCCCTAATTATTCTACGTAGCGCTCTACTAAGGTTGCGACGCCCATGCCGCCACCAATGCACAAGGAGGCCACACCTAATTTCGACTCGCGCTTTGCCATCTCATGCACAAGCGTGACGAGTACGCGGGCTCCGGAGGCGCCGATAGGATGTCCTAAGGCAATAGCTCCGCCATTGACATTCACCTTCTCGCTATCTAGGCCTAGTTCTCTCACACTCGGTATCGCTTGAGCAGCAAAAGCCTCGTTAAGCTCGAAGAGATCGATATCATCCACAGTCAAACCACTCTTTTCCATCAGTTTGCTAACGGCGTAATATGGACCCATGCCCATAATCGCAGGGTCGAGCGCAATACTGACACCGGTGCGCAGGATCGCCATCGGCTTCAGACCAAGCTCTTTAGCCTTATCCAAGCTCATGATCAGCAAAGCGGCCGCACCGTCGTTTATGCCGGAGGAATTGCCAGCGGTGACCGAACCGTCTTTCTTGAATGCAGGTCTCAGTTTCGCCAAAGATTCAAGGCTACTGTCGTGGCGAGGGTATTCATCCTGATCAAAGTCAAACTCGCGTTTCCTCTCTTTAATGTGAACGGGCACGATTTCTTCCTTGAAGCGACCTTGTTCCTGCGCTGCTTTGGCCTTCATCTGGCTTTCATAAGCGAAGGTGTCCATCTCTTCTCTTGTTAGCTCATATTTATCGACCAGGTTCTCTGCCGTGATGCCCATATGATATTGACCGAAGGCATCGGACAGACCGTCCCGGATCATAGAGTCGACCAGAACACCGTCGTTCATGCGATAGCCGAAGCGTGCTTTTTCCAAGAGGTAAGGGGAGGCGGACATGTTTTCCATACCGCCGACCACCATAACCTCGGCATCGCCGTTGCGTATCATAGCGACTGCGATGTTTACGCTTTTCAAGCCGGAACCGCAAACATTATTTACAGTTGAAGCTACAGTGCTTTCCGGCAGGCCGGCTTCAATCGCTGCTTGTCGCGCCACGTTTTGTCCCAAGCCCGCGGTCAAAACGCCGCCCATGAGAACTTCATCCACCTGATCGGGCTCAATCTGCGCTCGCTGCACAGCCTCGCGTATTACAATTGCTCCTAATTCAACGGCAGATATATTAGCAAGGGTTCCGCCATAATTTCCAATCGGAGTACGGCAAGCTGAAATAATTGCTACTTCTGTCATTATTAACCTCTTTCTTATGAGTAGGTGTAAAAACCTTTTCCACTTTTGCGACCTAGATCACCCGCGCGCACCATGGTCTTAAGCTGTAAGCTCGCGCGATACTTAGGATCTCCAGTTTCTTCAACGAGGACATTCAAGATGTCTAAAACTACATCCAGACCGACCAGATCGCCCAAGGCCAAAGGCCCCATCGGATGATTGGCGCCGAAACGCATGGCAGAGTCTATGTCTTCAGCTGAAGCCACGCCTTGATAGAAGAGATCGCAGGCTTCATTAATCATGGGAATCAAAATTCGATTCACGATAAAGCCCGGCGACTCCTTGACTTCAACGGCTTCCTTGCCGATCCCAACGGCAATTTCCTTGGCGCGCTCAATGCTTTCAGGAGACGTATTGGCGCCCCGAACAATCTCCACCAATTTCATAATCGGTGCCGGGTTAAAAAAGTGAAAACCGAGGAAGTTTGCCTCATGTTTCAAACCGTGCGCCATTTCTGTGATGGAAAGGGAGGAGGTGTTGCTGCAAAAGAGACAATCATCCCGGCAAATCTCATCCAGCTTGCCAAAAAGATCCCGCTTGGCAGTCATATCTTCAAAGATTGCCTCGATCAACATATCGCAATCGCCCGCCGCTTCCAATGAGTCGGTCTTCTTGAGCAAGCCCATGGTCTCAGTGACTTCTTCTTGCGTCATGCGGCCTTTCTCTTGCTGGCGTGTAAGTTGTTTTTCTACCATTCCGTGACCGCGCTCGACAAAGCTCATGTCGCGGTCATACATATAAACTTCGTGTCCGAACTGGGCAAAGACTTGCGCTATGCCCGCTCCCATTGTTCCTGTTCCTACTAAGAAAACTTTCATTCATCACACTCACTTTTATTTGGTATTTCTGTCTATCAATTTTTCTATGTCTGTATTGTCCATATCTCGCGATTTTTTAATCTTTAAAAAGCAGAGGCGCTGCTGTCAGCTCTTGGAGCTCATCTCTACTGATGTCCGGGGACATTTCCCGCACGACGAACCTCTCGTCAATAACATCGATTACACAGAGCTCGGTAATAATCGTATCTACACACTTAACGGCCGTGGCCGGGAAGCTTATTTTTTCGAACAGCTTGGGCCTGCCCTTCTGCGTATGCGAGGTAGCGATGATTAGCTTTTTGGCTCCTGCAGCCAGGTCCATAGCACCGCCCATGCCCGGGATGAATTTGCCCGGAATTTCATGGCTGGCCAAGGAACCTTCCTGATCTACTTGCAGAGCGCCGAGTATAGCTACATCAACGTGCCCGCCGCGGATAAACATAAAGGAGGTGGCGCTGTCGAAGAGCATGCTGCCCTTTTTCAAAGCCACACACTTACCACCTGCGTTAAAACAATTGTGCTCATCGGCAGGTTCGGATACATGAGCACCCATTCCGAGGATTCCATTCTCAGATTGCAGGATGACCTCCATGTCTTCGGGAATGTAATTGGCAACCAATTCGGGTAGACCGATGCCAAGGTTGACGACGGCACCGTCGAACAATTCCGCGGCTGCCTTTTTTGCAATAAGATCTTTGATCGAAATATTATTACTCACATTTAGCTCCTTTAATCAAATGATCCACTAGGATGCCTGAGGTCTCAACAGTGCTAGGATTCAGCTCGCCGATCTCGACTAACTGATCGCATTCGACGACAACCAGGTCTGCCGCATACGCCATGACTACGTTGAAGTTTTTGCAGGTGCCCTCGTAGAAGGAGTTGCCGAACTCATCGGAGATGGCAGCATTCAACAAAGCCAAGTCAGCGCGCATGGCCTCTTCCAAGAGATAGGGTTTCCCTTGAATCTCTATGACCTGCTTGCCCTTGGCGACTTCTGTACCGAGGCCGGTTTGCGTAAGGGCTCCGCCGAGCCCGGCTCCGCCGCAGCGGATCTGCTCCGCCAGCGTGCCTTGAGGAACCAGCACTAATTCCAGTGAACCTTCGATTGATCTCTCAATTGTTTTCGGGTTAAGGCCGACGTGTGTAGTGATAACCTTAACTACCTGATCCGTGTCGATTAGTCGGGAGATGCCACGACCGGGCACACCCGTGTCATTGGCGATGATGGTGAGGTCTTTCGCACCACTCTCGATCACCGCGTCAATCAGCAGCTCCGGCGTGCCATCGGCCAGGAAACCGCCGATCATAATCTGCATTCCATCGTGTATGCTCTTGACTATTTCATCAAAAGCGGTAATTTTTGATCGCATTTTATCCTCTCTTTTCGTCTGCTTCCGCATTGTGGTTTTTTCAAATTCTTTATTTAAAAATGAGAATGTCTCACTTCGCTTTTCTGCGCATCTCTGCAAAGCAGATCACTGTCCTGCCTCTTTGCGTTCCAATAACTCTTTACAAAAGTAGCTGGCGACATCGTCGGCATACTTGCTTGGCCCGAATCCGGCATCTGCGCCGAGTTCTTTGGCCAATTCATGGTTGATGCGAGGTCCGCCGATAATCAGAAGGAAGCGTTTCCGCAGCCCCTCAGCCTCCAGCAGCTCCACTAGCTCCGTCAGGTTTTGCACATGTACATTCTTTTGGGTGACTGTCTGCGACACCAAAAGCACGTCGGCATCGAAATCAAGCGCTGCCCTGATAAAGTCTTCATTCAAAACCTGACTCCCCAGGTTCTTAGCCTCGACCATCGCATAACGTTCGAGCCCGAAGTGGCCGGCGTAACCCTTCATGTTCATAATGGCGTCAATGCCGACCGTGTGGGCATCCGTTCCCGTGCTGGCGCCGATGACCCTGATTTTGCGTCCGAAATGACGGCGGATAAAGTCGTCGGTCTCTTCCATGCTCATGACGTCCACGGCGACCGTCTCTACCTGAATCGCGTTGTAGTCGATTGAATATTCCAGGGAGCCGTACGCAACGTAAAAGGTGAAATTATCATCAATGGCCTCGTGCCAGGTGATAATCGGATCGGCCAAGCCCATTGCCAGCACTATCTCCTTGGCCGCTTCCTGGCCTCTTTCGTCGTCGGGAATCGGCAAGGTGAAAGACAGCTGCACCTTCCCGTCGTTCATGGTATCCCCGTACGGCTTGAGACGAGATAAATCTACTTGGACTCTTTGCTCATCCTGCTCCGACTTATGCATTTCGCTCCTCCCGTTTTTCTAATAAAGCTGCCGCGATTTCTGCTTCTTCATCTAAGCACAGTTTGATGAAGGGATTGTAATAACCCTCTTCTTGAGCCAGCACTCCGTCCAGTCCCTTGCCTCCGTCCGGATCGCGCCTTATGCCTGCAAATTTTCCTTCCGCTAAGGTGTGGAAAATGCCGTCTGCCTGGATGTTTTGCAGCAAATCAAGCGCCTTGCTGAGAACGAAATCCGCCCGCTGTTCCATCAGACCGCCCTCTTTTATTTCAAGATCGTCGGCCAGAGCAGCCATGCTGCGAGCAACGTAGCGCGCATTCTCCAGCGCCAGCGCACGGTCGGACATGAAGGGCGTATGAATCGCCTCGGTCAGCATGCCCAGCAGGTGGATCTTCTGCTTGCTCAGCACTGCAATCATGTTAAACAGGGTGTCTTGGACGTGGCTTTGAAAAATATTGCCGGTCTTGAATTTGGTGGGCGGCATATATTTCAAAGGCGCATGAGGGAAAATCTGGCGCGCCATCTGTGCTTGTGCCAGCTCGTAGACAAAGGAATTCTCAAACTCCGGGTCCATCTCGAAGGCGTGCCCCAGACCCATTTGTTCTTCCGGCATACCGGCCTTTTTGGCAAATTGCTCGTTAATAAATTGCGAAGCCAGGACAGTATGTGCTTCCTCGTAGGCATCGGCGGTGGTCAGGTAATTGTCTTCGCCGGTATTGATAATGATGCCAGCGGCGCCGTTGATCATGCGCGAGAAGCTTTGGTCTATCAGGGTTCTTTGCATATTGATATCGCGGAAAAGGATGCCGTAGAGTGCATCGTTCAGCATCACGTCGAGCCTTTCCAGCGCCCCCATGACGGCGATTTCCGGCATGCAGAGGCCAGAACAGTAATTGCAAAGACGGATGTAACGCCCAACTTCTGCACCGCTCTCGTCTAAAGCGGCGCGCATGAGGCGGAAGTTTTCCTGTGTGGCCATCGTGCCGCCGAAACCTTCAGTGCTCGCTCCGTAAGGCACGTAGTCGAGCAGACTCTGGCCGGTGCTGCGGATTACGGCGATGATATCTGCGCCTTGTTTAACTGCTGCTTGAGCTTGCACAATATCTTCATAGATATTGCCCGTCGCCACGATGACGTAGAGGAGAGGTCCGCCGTGCTCGCCGTAGCGCTCCAGTTCAGCCTCGCGCTTAAGTCGATTGTCCCTGATCTTCTCCATGCTTCGATCAGCCGTCTGATCAATCCACAATTTTAGTTCGAAGCGGTCGACCGGCTTAAGACGAGCAGGATCGATTCTGTCGTCGGCCACTGCCTCCGCAAACTGCTGCGGGCTAAGTCCCTCAGCGAGAGCTGCCCGCCCAATATAGTAAGCTGCTCCGTGCCCAAGAAGTCCCTTTTCCAACAAGACTTCCACCAGCCTGTTCGGTAGCGGGACATCATGAGCGTCAACGCCGTCAACACCAAAGAGTCGCGCAATCGCACGCTCCACAGTCACTGTCGTATGGCCTGATAGTTTTTCCTCGGTATCAGCTGCGATTTCTGCGGCCGCCGCCCGAGCACGTTCTACCTTTTCCCAATCCAATCTTAGTTCAGCCATTAATTCTCCTCGTTATTTGTTATTTGTTTTTCTTCGCCTTCCAGCTCTGAGTACTCTCGGCGCATTACGTCCAGCGCATCCTCGGCGACTCCCATCAATTCGGCGATCCGGATGGCGCCTGCCGGCATGATCACTTCGTCTTCTACCTTGACCAGCCGATAATCCATCAGCTGACTGATCCGCCTGACCGCCTCCAGATCTTCCTTAGTGTAGGAGCAGGCGGCGGTAGGAAGTTTCTCTTCCTTTGCGCTACTTCCACTAGCTTCAATGTTGTCCAGATTGAGTTTCAACTGAGCTGCGTCTTTTTCTGTCACAGCGCCCATGCCACGTATCTGATAATGGTAAACAGCTCTGGACGGCGGGATCTCGTAATGGCTCGCCAGCAATAAAGTTGAATCCGTGTCGCTATAGATCTGGCAGATCGCGCGAACAATGGCCGTGGCCTCGTGCGGATTCGTACCACGACAGGGCTCGTCCATAACAAGCAGGGCTTGTCCTTTGTCGATCAGGCGGAAGTATTCTCGCAAGCGTGCGGCTTCCATGCCGAAAGAAGAGAGCCCGGAGCTTACGTTGCCGGGATTTTCTGCCATATAGATGAAAAAATCATACAAAGGCGAGCTGATAGCCTCGCAAGGAGGGCAGTAGCCCAGCTGGAGCAAATAGAGGCAGAGCAAAAAGGTTTGCAGCGCAACCGACTTGCCACCCATGTTAAGGCCACTGATCACGGTTGAGCCCTGCTCTAGATGGATTGATTGGCGCGTAAACTCGACTCCTTTAGTCTCCAGCTTGCTGCGTAGCAAAGGGTGCCAGCCGCCTTCAATGCAGGCAGCTTCTCCGGCATTGCTGATTTCGGGAAGTGGCGCCGCCCAATTCTCCGCCAATCTCGCTTTGGCCAAGCGGAAATCCAGCCTAGCCACGGCAGCCAGGTTGCGACGCAAGGGGTCGACGTGTGTTTGTAGCTCTCGAACTAGACGCCCGATTTGCTTGGCTTCCTCCTGCCGCTCTGCCGTTACTAGCAGAGAGCGCTCTGAGAGCAGCTTTTGTCTATCTTCGCCCTCGGCAGACAAAATCTGCGTTTCCAAGCGACGTTTTTGCTTCCTGATCGCGCTGAGCTCGCCTGAGTATGCACTGTAAACGTGAAAACCTCTGCTCACGCTACCCGGAGGATTGAGTAAATCTGCAGCAGCTGTTTGCTCCTCAATCTTGACGCCGGCGGCTGCGAGGGCCGTCTCAGCAGTATTGATCTGCCGCAATAGCGAGAAGCAGCGCTTGAGTTCAAAGAGCTCGCTTTCATCCAGCTGGCGACCGTGTTCTAGTCCGCGCACTGTTCCCTCAATATTGCGAAAACGCCCTAGAATGCTTTCGATCTGACGCCAGTCGGAGGCAAGTTCGCGCAGGGAGTCGCGAATGGCAGTGATAGCCTGGAATTCCTCGCGCAAGTCCTCCCGCTTTTCAGCAGAGAAAAACTCCCGCCGCGCCTTAAGGGCACGCCCCTGGGGCGAACGGCAAACGCAGGCTTCCAGAATCTGATCGATACCTAGCTGCCTTTTTTCAGCTTCTGTACAAATCACAGTTTTGCCCTCCAGCTCCTCGCGAAATCACATTAGTCTTCGTCATACCAATGCCGCCCCCAAATCCAAGACAGGAACCGTCAACACTCTGCGCAGTTCGTCTAAAATCCCCGGATGGTCAACGGGAGATCCGTCCGACATATGCGGGTTAAAAGTAATCAGCCGTAAGGACAGGGGATAGAGTACTTTTAAGTCGATTCCGGCCGCATCGATCTGGCGTATTGTTTTTCTCCCTATAAAAAGCCGACTGGCATCTTCCACCACGACCTTCAAGCCCTCCAGATTACTCAATTTCAGTAGATCCGCCATGATCCGCTCCGTGATAGCTCCGCGCAGAAACAAGAGCCGATCGTTAAGTCGATAAAATTCCGCCAAGCGTCCCTTTTCACCGAGGAGGCTCTCGGCCCGAAAACCGCGCACCTGATTACCGTCGTTATCTAGAGCCAGTAGGCGCAGCATTTCGTCGCGCTCAATCTCGGCCTTGATTAGCTCGGCGTCAGTCGCCGCCACCACGGGCAAGTTAAGCAGCTTGACTGCGTGCTCTACTCGCTCCAAGAAGACAGAGGCGGATGCCGATTGTCCATAAGAGACGGCGAGCACCACAGCTTCGGTGACTCCACCGCCGGCAGGCGAGCGCCGCGAGAGCGCTCCATCCACGATGAACAGGCAGTCGGGCTCTTCAGCGCGCAATAGCTTTTCGCACTGCTTGAGCTCTGAAGCTACGGCAGGTCCAGCCAACTCAACATAGCCGTCGCTCAGACTTCTGCCGATGACGATTTCACCTAGAGCTGAGCGGATGCCGCTCAGTTCCCTGATGTCGATCAAAGTGTCACAGCGCTTCAATGAAGCAACTGACGTCGCTAACAGATGGCCTTTTGTCAGGTAGATTCGGGGCTTGCAGATACCCGAAACGAGATCTTCCGCCTCGCCGTCGCGACCGACAGAAGTCAGAGCCAGGGCGCGTTCGCGCTTTGCTTCAGTCCAGGCTCGGATCAGATGATTTAAGCTCGTGGTTTTACCGGCGTTTTTGGACAGACCGATAATGGCCAGAGAGTTTAAATCATCCAGTCCCGTCAGTTCAATCAATTCGGCTGCAGAAGGTTTCCCCACTTACTCGTATCTAACGCCTTCCTCAATTTTTTCTTTCCGGAGCAGCTTTTGCGGAACTATATTCAGATCCTGGCCCGTCAAGAGGCGCAGGACGCCGATGTGCTCGACTTTTTCTTCACCGCTGCACACAGGACAGTGGCAGTCGGCGCTATACTCACTCGGTTCCTTATAGCTCGTGATCACGCCTTCGTAATTGCGCAAGACCATATGATCCGGATTTTGCGATATTTGATAATTAGGGGAGACAGGAATCTTCCCACCGCCGCCCGGTGCGTCCACGACAAAAGTGGGCACCGCAAAGCCCGTAGTGTGTCCGCGTAGCGCCTCAATAATCTCGATGCCTTTGCTGACGGGAGTGCGGAAATGGCTTATCCCCAGCGAGAGGTCACACTGATAGAGGTAATAGGGACGGACGCGAATGTAGACGAGCCCGTTCACCAGCTTGCGTTGGACGTGAACACAATCGTTAACTCCGCGCAGCAGAACGGACTGGTTGCTGACCGGAATACCGGAATTGTTTAAGAGTTCACAGGCGCGTCGACTATCTTCAGTAATTTCCTGCGGATGATTGAAGTGGGTGTTAAGCCAAATGGGATGGTACTTCTTCAACATAGCGCAGAGCTCTTGCGTAATGCGTTGAGGCATCACCACCGGAGTGCGGGTGCCGAGGCGAATGATTTCTACATGATCGATCTCGCGCAAGTTAGCAATGATATATTCCAGACGCTCCTCATCCATCAGGAGTGCGTCACCGCCGGAAAGCACCACGTCACGGATCATGGGTTTGCTGCGGATGTAATCGATGCAAGCGTCAATCTCACTGATGCTGCGCGCTCCGTCTTTTTGTCCCGCCAGACGCCTTCTGGTGCAGTGACGGCAGTACATGGAGCACATGTCTGTGATTAAAAAAAGCACGCGATCGGGATAGCGATGTGTGAGCCCCGGAACAGGTGAATCAGCATCTTCCTCCAAGGGGTCCAGCAGATCTTCTTCTTTGCGCACTGCTTCCATCTGATGCGGCACGGCTTGTAGACGCACTGGATCGTAAGGATCATCCGGATCGATTAAAGTCAGGTAATAAGGTGTAATTGCCATACGGAAATGTTCCAAGGCCTCATACACACCTGCGGACGCTTTTGCATCCAAGGGGAGGTGTTTTTGCAGCTCCTCTACTGTCGTAATGCGATTGCGAACCTGCCAGTGCCAGTCGTTCCACTGTTCATCGGAAACGTCTGCGAAGAGTTCCCGTCTTCTGAGCTGATCTTCTTTATTAATATATTTATCTTCAGCTTTCACAATCTGTCCTTTCTATTTATAGTTCGTTCTATAAATAATTTTCCTCAAAAATTTTGCGCAGAGCATCACTCTGACGCAGGATGTCCAAGGTGATTTCAGCATGGTTTTTGCTGTAACCGTTGCCCACCATCATGGTGAGGTCTTTGCCAATTCCTTCGGCTCCGAGAGCTGCACGGGTGAAGCTGGTCGCCATGCTGAAGAAGTAAACCAGACCTCCCTCACGCACGGGCAGGATTGAAGACATTTCGCTGCCTTCAATATTAACCACGTTGATGCAGACGTCATATTCTTTGCCGCCGTTGGCTGCTAGTGCCCTCTCCATGACTTCGACCGGGTTGCGGGCGTCTGCCACGAAGAATTCATGTACGAGATTATTGTCCAAAAGCGTAGCCTGGGGACGATCGTTGCGGCTCATGCCGACAACTCTGCCGCAGGGGCCGACGCGACGCATGGCCTCGTAGGCGCAGAGCAGACCGCTTTTGCCGCCGGCACCGAGGATGAGAACGGAATCGTTCGCGTTGACAATATGAGCCGTCTGGGCAGGAGCACCACAGACGTCGAGGGCAGCTAGGGCCAGGTTTTCGCTCATGTCGTTCGGTAGTTTCGCGTAGATGCCACTCTCGAAGAGAATGGCTTGACCCTTGATCTCAACCCGCTCGATCTCGGGATGCACCGCGGTGATTTCCTCAATCTTCAGAGGGGTAAGGGAAAGCGAAACCAAGGTAGCGATGCGATCGCCCACAGCTAGGTCACGTCCGGCGAGAGCTGAACCGATTTCGGCGACCCCACCCATCAGCATGCCGCCTGACCCTGTGACCGGGTTTTGCATCTTCCCACGCTCATTTACTATCTCTATAATCTTTGCCTTCAAAGCTTCTTCGTCCGCCTGCGCTTCGTCCCACAATTGGTGAAAGCTGGCCGAGTCGATATTCAAGGCTGTGACATCGATCAGGATTTCGTTGTCAAAAATCTCCATGCTGTTATCAATCTTCTGAGCCGCTTGCGGCAGCAAACCTTTGGGCTCGATCACACGGTGACTGCCATACTTATTTCCCATTGCCATATATTTACTGTCCCCCTAATTATTTTTTAACAGGCAAGCCCATGATCTCGCGGGCCTCGTCCGGTGTAGCAATTTCCAAGTTAAGTTCTTTCGCAATACGGACTAAGCGTTCTACTAAGATGCCGTTGCTTTCTGCCATGACTCCACGATCTAGCATCAGGTTGTCTTCGAAACCGGTGCGGACATGCCCGCCCATTAACATGCTCATGACATTCAATGTCAGCTGATGACGACCCATTGCAGACACCGTGAACGTGGCTCCCTCAGGCAAGGATTCGACTAGAAACAAGAGATCGCGCGGTGTGGCGCTGATGCCGCCGTTAACGCCTAGAACCAAATTGAAGTGCAGCGGTGCGTCAATATGACCTTTTTTGTGTAAACGCATGGCCATGTCGATCATGCTCTTATCAAAAACCTCAAGCTCGGGCATAATGTTGCGCTCGCGCATGCGGGCTGCAAATTCGATAATCATATTCTCGGTGTTGATGAAAATTTCGTCGCCACCGAAGTTGAGGGTGCCGCAGTCTAGGCTGGCCATCTCCGGCTTGAGCTCGGTCGGCTGCAGGCGTTCGTCCGCCGTCATGCCGGTCGCTCCACCGGTGGAAGGCTGGATAATAACGTCGGTGCACTCCGCCTTGATCGCATCAATGATTTCAGCAAAACGATCCCGGTCTTGAGTAGGTGTCCCGTCATCTTCGCGCACATGCAGATGAATAACTGCAGCGCCGGCGTCGTAGGCCGACTTGGCTTCGCGGACAAACTCTTCCACTGTATACGGGACCGAGGGGTTCATCTCTTGAGTTACTTCAGCACCGCTGATGGCAGCAGTGATAATAACTTTGTTGGCTAATTCTTTCCTCATTAAAATCTCCTCTAATCTTCTTCGTTATTGCGCTGTCTGTCAGCGGGCACGACACAGGTGCCGCTAGCCATACAAACTAGAATCGGCTTTTCCAAAACCTCTGCAGCTGAATCGGAAATGTCGGGACGCGGGCGGATCACTTTGTAAGCTTCGAAAGTCATCTTGCGGGAAGTATTCCCCTCCGAGACAATGCGTCCCGTCGCCTCGATGAAATCCCCTGCAAAAACCGGCGCCGTGAACTCAACAGAATCGTAAGCGACAAACAGACCTTCATCTCCGTCGCGACGGATCAATAGTTCGGTGGCAATATCGCCGAACAACTGCGTTATGCGCGCTCCGTCTACTAGACCTCCACCATAGTGAGCATCTGCGTTGCTCATTCTCAAACGAATCATTACTTCTTCCATTTTTTCCTCCTAAAAAAAAATAACGCCATGTGTAAATAAACACATAGCGCTCCATGCAATGCATGACAGTGAAACGTCCTTGGTCCGCTTCACCAGAGGCAAGACGGAGGATCCCGACTCATCTCTTCGGCGACAAGTACTTCAGCTACTTCACCCGATCCCGGGCATAGGAAGTGGCCTACCCACTTATCGCTCCTCTAATCCACTATTAAATTATGGGTAATTTCTATATAGATAGTATAAATGCACAATGTATATTCTGGCAAGCACTTTCGGAAAAAATCATCAAAATTCACGACTAGTGCTACACTGAAAGCAAGAAATCTCCTAGGGGGTGAATTATGGATCAAGGAAAACTAAAGAAATATGCCGAAGCCATCGTGCGCATCGGCGTTAATGTACAGGATGGCGACAATATTGTGGTCAACACGGACACGGACAGCCTGGAACTAGCACGTGAAATAGTTCGTGCTTGCTGGCGTTCCGGAGCGGCGGACGTCGACACGATTATCTCTGACAACGACATGGCCTTGGGACGCTTTGAAGAAGCCAAGTCGGAGGTCTTCGACCACTATCCGCAGTTCAAAGTCGATTACTCTGAAAACCACATGAAGCTCAAGTATCATCGCATCTCAGTAAGCGCACCGCGCCTAGATCTTTTTCAGGACGTCGAGCCGGATCGTCTGCGCCGCTTCAGTATCAGCGCCAATAAGGCAACAGAACCGATTATGCGCTACATGGATGTGGGCGACATTAAGTGGGTTGTGGCTGCAGCAGCATCTGAACTCTGGGCCAAGTCCCTTTTCCCTGAGCTGCCTGTGGATGAAGCGATGGATGCGCTCTGGGAGAAAATATTCGCAGCCTGCCGTATCAGCGATGAGCTGGACGCTGTCACTGCCTGGGAAGAGCATGATGCGAAGCTTAAGGCTTATGAGAACTGGCTCAATGAGCAGAACTTCGACTACCTCCACTATGAAGCACCCGGCACCGATTTTAAGGTCGGCCTGGCAGAGCAACACAGATGGATCGGTGGCTCCTCACTCACCCCCGACGGCGTGCGCTACATGGCAAACATGCCGACAGAAGAAATTTTCAGCACACCGCATGCGAAGAGAGCTGAGGGGAAGTTGAAGTCGAGCATGCCGCTGGCGATCTCCGGCAAAGT
>LFRM01246395.1_pt1 | contig 16297 bp, 17 predicted proteins | sample 618341 | NCBI WGS metagenome assembly LFRM01 (sample SAMN03654438, study PRJNA283298) | anaerobic digester metagenome | isolation source: pool of bioreactors CSTR01a, CSTR02a, and CSTR03a thermophilic anaerobic... | place: Denmark: Kgs. Lyngby | collected 2014-05-21 | reverse complement strand
GTTGCCAAAGATCTGGAATTGTTTAGTTCTATTGAAGCAGCACTACTTAAAAGAGAAAAGCCACAAGAGGGTGATTTTGTTGAATATGCGGACGGTATGTTTGCAAGAATTTCAGTTGATCATCGTAATGGAACTTTTCAACTTTCTAATAAGATTGGAGTGTATGTTTCAGAGGGCGGATATGCACAAGCTAGTGGTTGCGTTTGGGATCCAAATCTTGATCATATCAAAAGAGAGAGATTAGTATTCGATAATCTCAAGCCTACATCAAAAACAATGAAAGGTCGTTGTTGGATGTTTAGCGAGGGAAATGTAGGCGGTCGCAGAGGTGTTTGGTATGACATTCAGTTTAAAGTTTGGTTACTTGGTAATGAATTAGAGAACAATGAATAAAAAAGGATAAGGATGGACTTATTGTCATCTACTATTTCTCAAATGAGAGATGCAATAGAAAAAGAAAGAGATACACTAAAAAAACCATCCCCCATAAAGATCTCCAATCTAAAACGAAATGGACTCCAATATATATGTGCTTCTACTAAAAAAATAACAGGGGATACAGTTTGCAGCATTAAAGGCAAAGAGTATCCAGTTGATATTGTAATTAGTAGTGGAGTAATGTATATATCTGGGCTTGAAGATTTAGGTGCAGATGAGATTCAAGAAGCCTATCTTTATCAAGATGAGTCATCTTTAACTCAAAAAATCCTTGATGAGTTTACTGTTTTAAAAACAAATAATCTACATAAGGATTTGTTTCAAGGTGAGGCTTTAAAAGAAGGGGAAGCGGAGTTTGATAATAAAGATTTAAATAAATCACAAGCTATTGCAGTAGCTAAAGCTCTAACTAATAACTCTTTATTAGTTGTCGGGCCAGCAGGAACAGGCAAAACTAAAACTATTGTTGCAACAATAAAAGCGATGGTAGATAAAGGTTTAAGAGTTCTTGTTTGCTCACACGCTAATTTAGCTGTTGAAGGAGCTATGGAGTCTTTAGTTCAAATTCATGGAGATGAGTTTGATAGGGATGAATTAGTTTGTGAAATCAAAACTAAATCTAAATTATTAAAAGATTTTAGTGTTGGCAAGTTAAGTAAGGAGCAGATCTCTTTTCTTGAAGATGAAATGGATGAACTAGAGGAAATTACTAAAAATCTCCTATCATCTAAGCATCAAAAAGAAGATGAGTTAAAGCCGATAAAAGGTATTGTAAGAAGCAGTAATGCTATGCTTTCAAACCTAGAAAATGAAGAGAAAAAGGCAACAATAAACCTACTAACTTTAGAAAAACAAAGACAATCTTTACAAGAGAGAGTGAATAAACTTAGCAATAATAAGCTATTAGCTCTATTTGCACAAAGCTCCAAAAAAGAAAGTCTAACTTTAAAGCTAGAAGAGGTTATAAACGAAGTTGCCAATAAAGAAAAGGAGGTTAAAGAGCTAAATCAAAGGCTTTTTGACTATAAAGAAAAATTATCTAACATAAAGATAGAGTATAAAAAAATAAATGAAGAACTTGAAGAGATAGAGAAAAATCTTGCAACAGTAAGTAGTAGAAAGAAAGAGATTAGAAATGAAATTGAAGATCTTTTATCTGAAAACTACTACAAGAACGCTAAAGTTGGGGCTGTTACTCTTATGAAAGCTGCTATTAACAAAAAAATTAGAGATGCTGGTTTTGATGTGCTAATAGTTGATGAAGTAAGTATGGCAACAGTTCCAGTTCTTATGCTAGCAATGGAAGCAATAAGCAAAAAAGTAATCCTTTTTGGAGATCCTATGCAGTTGCCTCCAATTGCTCAAAGCAATGAATTAAAGAACAGTATTTTTGATGTTTTAGAGATTACTGACTCTTTTTTAGCAGGTCACATTCATCCTAAGTGCGTTTTTTTAGATACGCAATTTAGATGTCATCCAGAAATAGCAAAACTCACAAGTTCTCTCTTTTATGGGGGAATCTTGAAAAACGGTAGAGTTGTTGAAGATGACAAAAAAGCTATGTATATTAAAAATTCGCATGGAATGGGTGCAAGATTTATCTATCAAAATAGTGAAGGTGGATATGTTAATGTTGTGCATCAGCAAATTGTTTTAGCTCAAGTTGAAAATGCTTTGAAGCGTGGCCAACAATCTATTGGTGTTGTTTGTCCTTTTAGAGCACAAGCAAACGCTATAAATGAGCTTTACAATTACAAGCTTGCACACAAGTATCCTGACGCAGATTTCCTCTGCTCTACAATTCACTCTTTTCAAGGACAAGAGAAAAATGTAGTTATTTTTGATTTTATGTTTGGATATAATCCAGGCAATCAAAATATACCTAAAATGCTTGTTGGAGATATAACCTCTTCAACCGCTAAACTTTTAAATGTTGCCACAACTAGAGCAAGAGATTTCTTTGTTCTAGTATGTGACTTACAATATGTTAAATCTGTATTTAAAAACACTGAAGATAGCGAAAGATTAGCTATTTTTCAATGGCTGCAAGCTATTGAGCAACTAGCTTTTAACAAAGAAAATAATGAGCATGATTGCAATAAATTGCCTCATGCTGCATAATTTATAAATAAAAAACGACTATACCATTGCCTAAGTGCTTATTGGTAGAAAGTTTCCCTACATTTTAGGGTTTTTGGAGAGCTTAATTGAGCTTTGCAAAAATCCTAAACTCATCTCTCTAATAGTTTATTTAAAACTGGATCATAGCTTAATGCTCCAATTTCTAAGGCTATTGAGCTAGTAAGTGAGTTAATATCTTCCTCTTTTGCACCTAAAAAAAGTGTATCAAAATCTTTAAATGGGTGTATAGTGAAGTTTTCCTCACCCCTCCTCCACTCTAATATAAAAAACATATTGGTTCTATTAGAGTAAAAGATCTTTCTTTTTGAGTTTTTAGAATATAAGAAGTTTGATTCTAAAAATTTCTCTTCTAGGTTTATTATAAAATCTTCCATTTCAACTAAAAGACTCTTATGCACCTCTTCTAGGTAAATATTGTCTCTTGATAATGTATTTAAAATACTATCTTGGCTACCTAGCTCATATAAGTATTTTCCTACTACAATTGTAAGATCATTTTTCTCATCAATGCAAGCTAAAAATCTATTTTCATTGTCGATCAAATTTTATCCTTTATAGATCTTCTATTTTTTTCCTAAAGTCATTTTCAAACATATAGTCTATTGCTTTAGAAATTAATGCTGACACCTGTTCATTTCTCTGTTTTTGGGTAGTTGCATTACTTTCCTCAAAATATATTGGAAACATTGCGTCAAGCCTTTTTTTAGTAATTGAACTTAAGTTCACCCTATATATAAATGTTTTAATATTATTTTCAACTATTTCATCTAAAACCTTCTTTGTTTCATTTTTAGAAACTTCTTGCTCCATTTCACACTCCTTTTTAAAATTATTGTAAATTATGCCTATTTTATATGAAAAACACAATAACTTTTTAAATTAAATTGTTAATAAATTATGTGCAACATACCAACTACTAAAAATAAGCTATTTAAAATTTTAGCTTGAGTGTTTTATCCTACTATTTATATAACATACTGTATAGTATGTTGCGTTATTCAATTAAACCTGCTAAGATTAGTTTTTAACGAAAAATAAAGTGGTTTTTAAAATTGTGTGTTTACTCTATAAAATGAAATCTTATTAGAAATCTTTTTATTTAATATGAAAGATAGAAATTTATAGTTTTTTACCTAAATTTTAAAAAACATTACTTTTTATACTTATTGGAGCTAAAATGAAGTTATCTATTGAAAACAGTGGAATTGTTGCAAATTTAGAAAGATGGAATAGATTTTACATAGAATACATAAAAAGCTTGTCTTATTCAAAACATAGCATAGATCTATACAGTAGAGTACTTAATAACTTTATTGAATACATGAGAGAGTATGATGAAGAAGTTACTATGGATAAAATAACATCTATCTATTTTACTGGTTTTTTGACTTTTTTAGAAGATGAAGCTAAAAAAAGAGGTAATAAGCAAAAACATGGATACTATTTAAGTAAAAGCAGTAAACAAACTTATCTTAAAGCAATTAAAAACTTTTTTGAATTTATTAGTGACAACAATGATGATCTATTTAGCTATACAAGGTTTTTAAAAGGAGTCAAGATCAATGATAGCTCTTCTAATGAAGAGAAAATAAAACATTTTACAGAAGAGGAGATTTCGCTGCTTCTTAATGAGCTTAACAAAGCAATATCTTTAGCTAAAAATAACCGATCACTCTCTTTAGCCTATAGAAACTCTTTGCTTGTAAAAATGTTACTATTTGGTGGATTGCGTATTAGTGAAGCTCTAAATTTAAAAGTAGAAGATATAGTCTTGCCAGTAGAGAAAGGGGGCATGATCGCAGTTAAAGTATATGGCAAAGGTGGAAAATATCAAGACTCTTTTATTCCTAGTGGAGCAATTGATGAGGAGTTATCTTTCTTTTTAGAAGAGTTAAAATTAGATACTAAAGAGTGGCTATTTCAAACTATAAGTAAAAATCAACTTGATAGACATAGTGCTTATAAGGGCATTCAAAGAGTCTATAAAAAAGCAGGAGTAAAACAAAAGGGGCTGCATACTCTAAGGCATACTCTAGGTATGAGATTAACAAAGAAAAATGTAAACCCTCTAGTGATACAAAGGATACTAAGACATAGCTCATTGACTACCACTACTGTATATGCAAAAGCACAAAAAGATGATATTAAAAAAGGTCTTGAGAGCGCTATGGTGTGAATACACCCATCCAGTTAACTACCCCCTTGTGTATTTTTTATAGCTTAGAATATTTGTATCAAGAAGATAAACCATACTTTTCTCTCATAGCTTCCGTCATTGAAAACTCTTTTATCTTTTCAAGAGACATTTCACTTTTTTGAACTCTGTCTTTATATTTACCTGATAGTTTTTTTATAACTGATTGTTTTTTTCAAATCCTCTTCTTTTATGCCGTTCGCTACACAAACAGCACCAAGATAATATATCTCAAACTCTTTGGGGTTCTTTTTTCGTCTATTGCGTAAAGCACCCTCGGACATTCCGATAAAGTTGGCAAGCTCTGTTACTTTTATCTTGCCGATTTCTTTTCCAGTCTTTGTTTTAAAGTCGATCAATATCTTTCTCCCTCTTTTATATCTTTAGCTATGAAATAATATTGGCTCTCCTGTGCATAACCATTCGCTAAAAGCGCTTCTTCTGCACCATCTTCTACTTCTGTTGCCCAATTTTTATCACTAAAGAAATTTTCCTCTAGCATGTTTATACTATCTTCTTTTAAGTCGCTTTCTTCTCTTAAAAATAGAAAAAAATCTTCTTGTGCAGAATTATCACCCATGTCTATCATAGCTTCATCACAACCACCATTAACAAAAGTCATTCCCCAATCGCTTCCGTATCCATTTAGAGTTAAAACTCTTTTTCCGCCCATAGTGTACAGTTCCATTTTGTCCGTCCTTTTTTTAATATACCGTATTATATCACGATTAATTTAAATTGTCAAGCTTTTTAGTTAAATTTAACTAATTATTTTTAAATCCTTTGCCCACAAGGGTGTTTTTTTCGTTTTCAAAGCTCCCCCCTCTTGGATTCCCAACTAAAATGTACCGCCAAAATATGCTGTGTAAACTTGACCTTTTTTGCGTGCCATTTTTTATCTCCATATTTGTTATTAAAATTTTAACATTTAGGAAATAAATCTTACTGAATAGTTGTCTTAGATTTTAGGGGCATTATATATTTCAGTATTAATGTTTGGAAATTTTGATGATATTTGCTTCNNATAGTTGTCTTAGATTTTAGGGGCATTATAATACTCTTTACTTTCTACTGGAACTTTCCAAAACGCATTACTACCCTTCCAAGTATTTCAATTTCTTCTAATTCTAAAGTTATGCTTCCATAGTTTCTATTGTCGTGGAAAGCTTTCACTTTATTGGAAAAAAACTGTAATCTCTTGCAGGACACCAGATCTCCAATTTTGACGATAAATACACCATCGATAATATTGCAATTTGCAGTGTCGTATATGACAATATCTCCATCAGTAAATGTAGGGGACATATTATCCGTAGAGATTATATAACACATTGCTCTTCCAATCTCAATATGCTGATATATTATATCTTTAGGAAAAGGAAGAGTTTCTCCTGTAGGGCTTCCTTCTATATGTACATAAGTTACAATTGATTCTTCATTGCTTGTAAACATACTGCCCTCTCCAGTTAATAACCACCATCCATTGATCCTAAACAATCTAGCCACATCTTGAGCTTCCTGCGCACGAATATTTTTTACCTTACCTGACTCCAAGTCTTGTGCTCTAACCTTACTCCATCCTAGTTTAGTAGCAAAAGTAGTAACCACTCTAAAACCAAAATGCTCTCTAACCTGCCTTAGCCTCAAACTTACAGGTTCTTTTTCATTTTTCATTTTTACCCCTTGTTTTTATATGTTTATTCTATCATATTTTACTATTAACTAATAAATAACAATAATTTTTACTTAAACAGTAGATTTTTACTCTTTTTATAAAAGAAAGTTGTTTTTTTATTTCTCATTAGATATAATTACCTTTCTTTGATATTTTAAGTGTTTTTTTGATTTTATAATGTTTTTTTATTGTAATTAATTCTAAAACATCAATTTATACCTTGTTTTTATAATGATATTTTGATGTTTAATAGAATTTTAAACTTATAATACATTTTTAGAATGATTTTTTGATGTTAAATAGACAGGAGAAAATTATGAATCAAAGCTATATGCAAAGAATGGTTGAGGAAAAATATTTTGAGCTTCAAGATCTTTTTAATTCCGATTGGCACATTGCTACTGCATTAGCAAGTTTCATGGACATGAGTCATACAGCAATTTATCATAGGCTCAATAGATTTTCTTTTGGGGAAAAAGAGAGCTTAAAACAATTTGCAACTGCAATGGAGTGTGTTCAAGAACATTTAAAAAAAATTAAAATTGAATGTAATGCTCTTTTTATCTCTAAGGATAATAATCCCCATAGCTTAATAATGCTAGGTAAAAAGCTTTCAAAAACAGGAGTTAGAGTTTTATGTCCGCAACTATTTATCTCAGGTACTGCTACTCATGATACAGTTTTAAACCCTGATCTAATGATAAATATTTTACAGCAAGATATGAAACTAGCTGACTTTATAATTGTTGCAGGACTAAACAGTGAAGAAATGAAAATATTGAAAGCAATTAACCAAAATAAGCTAAAAATTATTAATGTGCTGCATAAAGAGGAGATCAAAAAAATGGCCATGCATATAACTATCAATAAAAAAGGAGGATACAAATGTGTATTCATGAAAAAAAACGCAGCTTGATCATAAAAGATATAAACGACAAATATAACGATAAAACAATGTTAAATAGAAGTGAAGTAGCTAATTATTTAGGAATAACAACAGCTACTATAAGAAATCTTGAGAAAAAGAAGCTTGCGCCTGGACACTTACGAATCGGCTCAAGTGTTAGGTATCCAGTTAGCAGTCTTGCAGATTATTTAATTAAAAATGAGGTCAAATAGGAGATTGAAAATGATACAGAAAAAATATGCCCAACTAAAAACACTTTCAGTTATATTTGATGTTAGTGAAAATTACTTCAAAAAACGGATGCATAAAGAGTTTAAGCAAGGTGTTCATTTTTTAATTCCTAAAAGTAGCTCAAGTACAAAAAAGATTGTGCTTTGGGATATAAAAGAGGTAGATAAATGGATAAAAAGTAGTGACTCCAATGCAAAAGATCTAGTGCTTGACGCAATTTATAGCTAGGAAAAGAGTGAAAATTGTGTAAAATAAGAGTGCCGATTAGTGGTATTTTTCTTAAAAGGAGAATATCATGAAAATTAGGGCTATTATTTTAGACATATCAAGAAACTCAAATTGGTATATAAAATATAGCGTGTTCTTTAAAAATGGCGATATTGATAGTAAAACTATAAGTTCTAAAGTCTCTAAAAAAACTAGAACTAGGTCTTGGATGGAGAATGTTTTTCTTCCTTTGTGGGAAGAGGAGATGATTAAAAAGCTAACCCTTGAAGCAAAACAAGAGTTTCTGTTTAAGAACTTCGCTGATAAATATCTTGCTACATACATGCAAGAAAGACACGATTACCAGAATGTGTACTACAGAACAAGGCGAATCTGCAAGAAGTTTGGTGAGCGTTCCATTGTAGATATAACAAAGCTTGAAATTAAGGAATACTTACAAGCTTTAACCGATGCAAGAGACAACACTACTTTACTTTCTAGGAATAGTAGAAACAAGTACTTAGCAGTATTTCGTGCAGTGTTTGAGCTTGCAGTTGATGCAAGGATACTTAATCGAAATTTTGTTTATGATATTCGGATAAACAAAAGAGTTAAAGAGAGATTTCTAAATCGCAATGTTGAGCCTTTTACAAAAAAAGAGGTCAATTCTTTACTTGAAGAGAGCAAGAATGAGCAATATGGTGAATATATGCATCCATATTTAGGCATAGCTTTTAACATGGGAATGAGTGCAAGTGAAATACTTGGTTTACAGGTAGGAGACATTGACAAAGATAGCCTTTTAGTGTCTATAAGTAGAAATGTTACTAGAGGTAAAGTCAAAGAGACTAAGACAATCTACAGAGATAGAGAACTCCCTATCATGCAAGGTGCATTTGTTTATTTTGAGATGCTTATAGAAAAAGCTGTCAAGAAGAAGTCTATTTGGCTTTTTAGCAATAAAGATGGCTTACCCCTGTATGACATCAAAACAATAAGAGGAAGCAGAGAAATACGCAATATAGACTCTAAAACAGTAACAAAATACACGAGCGGATGGTATCTGCTTTTAGAGAACCTGGACATACCCTATAGAGATCTGAAAAACTGTAGGCACACTTTTGCTGTTAATGGACTAGAGAGTGGAAATTTTACAATGCAAGAGATGGCAAATTTTTTAGGTCATGGAAGTTTGCAGATGATTTTAAAACACTATGCAAAATGGGTTTCTAATAAAGCGGTATCGGTAAATACCGCTATAAAATTGTACTAATATTTAGTTTAGGTTGTAGTTAGGTTGTAGTTTGGGTTGTAGTTGAAAAACTCCCAAAAACTCCAATTCTCTCAAAGCCCTAAGTTTTGGGCTTTAAATGGTGGCGGGGGGGAGACTCGAACTCCCGACCTCCGGCTTATGAGGAAAGCTTGAAAAACCTAAGCATAGAACTTGAGTCAAATACAACAACCACTAATCGGCTCTAATTGGCTCTAGTAGTCCCAAATATAGAGGGTATGGAGCACTTTTATATTTGTTTGTTTTAAAAAGTCTATTTTGACTAAAATATTCAAAAAACAAGTAAAAATTATGCTTAGGGTTGTAGTTTGGGTTGTAGTTGAAAAATATCTTTTGGGGTGAAAAAATATTTATATTTATTAAAAATACATTCTTTCATTTTTGATTGTGAAAAATGATCTTAAATTTTTGAGCTTATTTTTTGGAAATTCTATATCCTTTAGCTTTCTTAACTTTAATGATTCAGTTAAATTTTCACATTCATCTTTGGCAATTAGATAATCTTTTGAGACTATTTTGTTTAAAGCAAGTAATTGTTGTTCAGATATACTTTGTTTTGGATTGAAGTATATAGAAAACATAATATTTGTCAATAAAGACTCTTTTGACTCTAAATCCCAAGCTACAAACAATGAATTACATACAAATAACACTTCTGCATTAATTTCAGTAGTGATGTTCTCTGTTTTTGCCATAAAATTACTATCAAAAAAAGCAGGTGTTATTATTCCTCTACCTCGTCTTTTTTTGTTCACTTGTTCAATCAAGTCTTTTGAGCAAGTCCCTCCTAAAAAAAATATACCCCTATCACTTCTATTGGCTATATTTGTATAGGTAAAAACATGATATTCTTTGCTAAGCTTACCGCAACAGCCTTTTTTATCTATCCATCTTGATAGAGGAAGATGGGCTATAGGGTTTATGAAGTAGTTATCTACAATCTTTCTTTTTGCTTCATCTCCACGACACTCATTGTAACCGAACATGTTAGCTCCTTTTATGTGCTAAATCTTGAGAAAAGTATCTTTTTCATCCATTTATCTTTAGAGTGCTCTAATTCAAAAGCATTCATGCCAAATATCTCTCCTTTAAGAGGAATTGAAAGAAACTTATATTGCTTATTTTCTATGGTTAAATAAGTCTCTGTAACCCCTACATCCTTACGAAGATAATCAGTATATTTTTTATCAGTCCAAACTCCAGCTATATATTTAGTAATTGATTTTAGCTGTTCCTTTTTATCCTTTTTAGCAAGCCCATTTTCAACATGCACATATTTTTCTATTACCTGATTAACAAATATAATTGAGTAATAGATAGTAGTATCATTACTAAAACTTTTTATCCCACCGATACTTATATTGCCGTATCTATTAATTGCAGATTTTAGTTCTCCTAATATATTAGCTTCTAGCTCGTCTGTATAGTCTATAAGGAGCGCAGAATTGCTTAGTTTTGTATCTAATGTAGTATTTGTAGCTTCTATTTTATAACTTGGTTTTATCTCTTGTATTTCCACTTCAAGATCTTTATGGTTTTCACGAAGAATATTTTGGCTAAAGTCTATTTTAATTGGTAAAGGTGTGGGTCTTTGAAGCTCTATATTGTTGTTTTCTTCTTCACTTGATTGATCTTTCATGCCTTGAGGTGGACTCTTTTCAGCTTCTGTTTTATGATCACTTTGAGTTTCAATCTCTTCCTCTTCATTATCAACATTTTGAGATGTTTCACTACCTTTAGAATCTTCTTCTTTATCAGATTTTTTGGAATTTTGCTCTTTATTATCAAGCATATATTTTGCTAACTCTTTCTTTCTTGCTTCCTTGTCAGCTTCAATAATCATTCTAGTTAACAAAGCATTTGATTTGGGTGCGGAGTGGTGAGAAAAAATTGCCTCTTCAATTGTTTCATAGCCTGGCCATGCCTCTGAAAAAAATAGCTTTGAGATATGATTATGAGGATTATTGTCTAAAATCTCTTTCTTATACTCTGTTCCATAGAGCTTAATCTTGTCAAGTTTACCAATATCGTGAGCTAAAGCTACAATAATTGCATCACAAAGAACAGTTTCATATGCAATTGCATCCTTCTTAATTACATACTTAACTGCCTCATCAGCTACATTCATGGAGTGCTCATAAAGAGTAATTTGGAAAAAAACATCATAGCTAGTCTTGCCACTACTTGTAATTGGAGAGACATATGAACCAGTTTTTTCTGGATCTTTACTAAAAAATCTTGCAACACTTGGAGCTTCTACCCCATCTTTTTCTAAAATTTTAAATAGCTCTCTAATAATTTCTAACTTCTCATATGGGAAAAAAGACAAAGAAGGCTTAATGTGTTTTTTATAAAAAGCTTTACTTCTTTTTAGCTTCAATATTTTTTCCAGATCTAAGCTGTTTTCTTCTTTAGGTAAAACAACAGTAGCTTGTTCAGTAGTCTGACTCCAAATTTTGGATAATTTACTTAAGGAAATTTCATAAACTTCCAACTTTTTTTCATTTTTATATCGGAAATACTCATTTTTAATCAAAAATATAACTATTACAATAAAAAATACTGTAGAAATAGCAAAAAAAAGTGGGCCTCTAAATACTGGATCTACTAAAACACTTTGTGCACCAAGAGGGCTTAATATAACAAAATGCCCAATAGTAAAATAAACCATCAAATGTGCCAAAAAGTAAAAAAACCCTATTGTTCCAATAGTGGCCATAGAAATAAACTTAAAACTAATTAATTCTTTCAAGGGCTCTCCCTGTTTTGTAGTATATTCGGGAAATCTATATGTATTGATGCAGGATAGACTGCATTTGTTTTTCCAAAAAATTGCCCTTCAAACCCAAAGTAATAAAACTCTCTCTTATCAAGCCTTAAAACATCATGTGGGAGAATTGCATACTCTTCAACCTCCCTAGAGGTTACGCCACCAGCAGAACTCATAATTGGACTATTTTTTCTAACAGTTCCACCAAGAGCTGCAAACTTTTCAGCAGAGCTTAGATCTTGTACTCTCATTATGATTTTTGTATTGGTGTTATCTAGTAGTTGTTCTGCTCCATCTTCTCCAATTACAGCAATCATATCTGCAATAGATTGGGTCATTCCCATTATCCAAACACCTGCACTTCTTCCTTTGTTGTATAGATCTTGAATACCTCTATAAACAACATTAGATAGCTCATCTATATAAAGGCAAAGAGGTGTTTTAAATACTTTGCCTGACAAGTAATATCTCCCTACGACTGATTGGATCATGGAGATAACTTCTTTACCAACAACATTAGCCGCCTCTCTAGCTAGCATAGTTCCAGTTTGAACAACTAAAATAATCCCCTCACCCCTTTCAAGTTTATCTACAAAACTATTTTCAGAAACATTTCCAAGTACTTTGCCAATATTTCCATTGGTCATAAGATTTAAAGATGATCTTAGTGTTGTTGAAACCTTGGAAAAATAATCTTGTGGAGAACTAAGAATCTGCTCTAGTAGTTTTGTAGTTTTTATCACTTCGTCATGCAAATCTTTATGTGAAATATTGCCAATAGAGTCTTTTAGCTCTTTAAGTCCATCATAGTAAGCATAAGTTGCTATCTCTTCCATATTTACAGGAATATCTGTCTTTCCTGTTGCTTTTCGTTTTAGAACTACTGCTTGCACTATTGCAGTAGTGGTCTCTTTAGCTACATTATAGAAAAACGCATCATCTGCTGGAACTCCAGCCATAACATGCTCCACTACCTCTTCGTACATATAGTAATGAGATGTTGGATTTATTTTGATGGAATACTCTGGAAAAATTGGAGAGAGAAACATTAAATCATTTTCTCTTCCACACTTTATAGCAGTATCTACAATTGTATTGTAAATATCTAAATCACTTTTAGGGTCAATGAATACAACATTTCTTCCAGCTAGAATATATTGACTAACCATAAGCTCAGCAGCTCTAGTTTTTCCAACTCCTGTAGAGCCAAATAAAAAGATATGATTTCTTCTATTCTCATTATCAATTGCTATCTCTTTGAGGTTTTCTCTTTTTTTATCCTCAATTCCATAGCCTAGTCCAATTCTAGTTCTATTTTTATCTAACTCTTTTTTCTCTTTATAGTAATCATATTTTGCAAACCACTTGTGTAAAAATGATTGATTTTTTAGCTCTAGCACTTTTTTACTTTAAAGAGGATTGATATTCATCATAAAGGTGTAAAAACTTTTGTAAAAAGGCATTTAAATCTGCTGGCGGAATATTACCAGTTACTGTATTTGCTAACTGAACTCTATTCTTATCCATTAGATGAATAGAAGGAACTACCCCTGTAAAGTCTATATCATAAGGCACCTCTTTATGCTTGCTTACATTAATAGCCTCAACTGTAAAATTTTGTAAAGTCTTTTTAATTTTTAAATCGCTCATCGTATTGTTTAGAAAAGATTGACAATGAATACAGTCATCTGTGTATAGAAGTAAAAATACAGGCTTTGAACTAAACGCAAAAAGTGAGATACTTAACATAAGTAGTATTGATAAAACTCTTTTCATTTTGAACTCCTAGTGTTTTGTTTTAAATTAGATGTAAGCTGTGAATCTTTTGAGAAATTATCGATATGTTTATCGTAAAAAATAAAGTCTTTGACAAACGAGTCAGCATCAATTAGCCCTCTTCTTATTCTTTGCCACCTTGACTCCTCTTTGTAAAAAATAAAGTTTTCTATCTCATGGGTTATCTTTAATCTTTTTTCCATTTCAGGAAAATCTGTAAGTGCAATCACTCTAGTATCAACACCATATTCTCTACGCATATTAAGATTAGAGACAATCTGTTTTTGAGTAAGCTTACTATTTGGCTTTTTAGTAAAAGTTACAAAAACAACATTTTCAGTCAAATGTTTAGCAATATCTTCTTCGTTTTGTTGCTCTTTTAGAGCATTATTAGAAAAACCACCTGTTCCAATATTGTGATACTCATAAGTATCATCAATTAATGAAGCAAGTTTATAATTGACTGCAAAGGTTTCACTTTGGTCAGTTGCAAACTTTGTCATTCTTTTATAGGCCATTATATTTTCATAGCTAGGCTTCATAATGCTTATATCTCTAACTTTATCTAGTGTTTCTCTAAACTCTTTTGCGCTCAATGAGCTTAAATCATCAAGTGGAATTAAGGATATAAATTCTCTATCCTCATCTTCTTTCTCTTCATTTGTTTCTGGGATTGCATAGTAAAACCAACCTTCTTTAGTTTTATCAAAAAACTTCTCATTAGACAATAGGGAATTAAATAGCAAAGCTAACAGTATAAAAATTAGATTGAGCCGCATATCATATCTCCTGCTGCTTCTTCTACTGCCATAAGCCCAGATGTAACCTCATTAAAATTATCAATCTTTCCGCAACCATGCTTTACTTTCTCCCCAATGCTAGACTGATAAGGACAAACGCCATTAATGCACTCTCTAGTTTCTATCTCAATAAAAGTTCCTGTATTTGTAGAAGATCTGTCTGTGTCATCTCCATATACTGTAGGCATATCAACTTCCCACTCAACTTGACAATACTCTAAATTATCAACATCCAATCTCACATTAACATTTGCGTTTATATTGCTTCCACTTTGCCCTTTTGTGATAAAAGTAGTAGTTCCATCGGTATGATCTAGGTTACTTTGAGCAGTTTTATTTGTGCTTACCGTATCTCTAACATCACTTTTAAAACTATCAGAATTTTCGGCATAGTTACTTGATCCTCCCATTAAAGAGGAATAAGCAGATTTTTCATCTGCTCCTTGAGCTAACATTTCACCACTTGGATCAATATTTCCATCGCCTGGCCTTAAATTAGTCATACTTCCAGTATTGGTATTTTCACAATCACCTATTTTTTGTCCTATATAACTTATAACATCCGTACTTACTGGCTCTGCGGTTACTATAACGCTAGTTTCTGCTGAAGCAACTGCACCATAAGCCCCACCGCCAAGCATCTGTAGAATTGTTTTTCTATTATTAACTGATGGGCTAGAGCAGGAATTGTTAATACATATACAGTTAATCATCTCATCTCTATTTGCATTATTGCTATTTAAGACAACTCCGTCTAAAGTATAATTCCAAGCGTAAAATTTACACTGTGATTTTCCATCAAAGTTTGAATTTTTGGGGCAAACTACTATTCCATTAGAACATACGCCTTGTGCGGTATAAGAAGAGGTGTATGTCTGTATATTGCCATTTAGATTTTTATCAAGCCTTACAAAAGGCACAATATTATCTTTATCTACAATGTTATACCCTACCTCAAGATAAAGTCTTGGTTTACTATCGCAAGTCATTGAGGCCTGAAAACTCTCCTTGCCATCTGTTGTTTTAAAATCTTTTCCCTTAGTAAGTGGATCTACTATTGCACTTCCCATATTTGAGCTAAAATGACTCCTATAGCTACCTCCAGAAGATAGCCCATCATCCCAATCATCAGCCCATAGAAAAGATACTAAAACAGTTAAAAATAGTGAAAAAATAACCCTAATCATTCTGTTACCCTCTTTAATCCCTTTCTGACTAATTCACCCTTAAATTTAGTCATTACATCTTCTAAAACAAAGATTTGTGAAACTCTTGCTTCCATCTTTTCAGAGGTTTCTTTATCTTTTTTTAAAGCATAAGTTTCTATTAATATTATCCTCTCTTCTACATCTTTAAACCACTCTATTGGTGCAGTCGCAGTTGTATCATTTGTTGAGGCTACTTGCACCATTTCTCTAGCTTTTTCCATAAGTTCTCTTATCAGATGAACTACCTCTTTTGTGATCACTACATCTGCGATATAACTTACTAGAAGTTCGTCTTGCGTAATTGAAGCAATATTTAAAGCTCTATATACTGGATAGTTTAATTGATTCATGAACTCTGCATGCTCTTTCATATTGTCTTGAGTGCCTGATCCCATATCTTTTAGTATCTTGTCTAGTCTCTCTTTAACGCTTTCGTACATTTGTCCTGCTTTTGCAGTTATGGGGAGCTCATACGGACTTGCTGCAAATTTAGGTTTACCCATCATTTTTGAGCATTGTCCATCTAGTGGAGTCTCTTTTTCAATTGGCAATCCATAGATCTTACCCCCTTCACCATCCCAAGTTTCACCAAAAAAGAAGCCAACCACTCTATGTGCATCCATTCTTGGAATTACATATGCAATATTATAAGGCTTAG
>LFRM01343148.1_pt3 | contig 16305 bp, 16 predicted proteins | sample 618341 | NCBI WGS metagenome assembly LFRM01 (sample SAMN03654438, study PRJNA283298) | anaerobic digester metagenome | isolation source: pool of bioreactors CSTR01a, CSTR02a, and CSTR03a thermophilic anaerobic... | place: Denmark: Kgs. Lyngby | collected 2014-05-21 | reverse complement strand
AGAACTTGAAAGCAAAGTTAAGAATACTAAGTATGATATTTTACTTACAAACTAAAATTTTATATAAGTAAGATTAAATTGACTTCTCAAGAAAGGAGCGGAAGATGATAAAGGAAGTAAAAAACAAAATTACACCAGTACGCCTGCATCTAGAACTTAAAGATGAATATCTATCAAGTTATCAAAAAAGAATTCTAAAAAGATATGGAGAGTCCAGTACAGGAGATTCGATAACAAGAGATGTTTTGATACCATCCGATATGCCACTTCATAACCTACACTACGCAATACAGAAACTTTATGGGTGGAAAAACTCACATCTTCGTAGTTTTAATTTATCTAAAGAGTTATATCAAGAATTAACTGATGGAACTGTTAAAGGATGGACTGATTTAGTAGGCACACTATTTCAACCACCATCAGAATGTGAGTATGATATTTTTTGGGATGATGATTTTCAAAAAGGAAGCATAAACTTATGGCTTAGAAAAAAATATACTGGTCCATATTTTTATGGCGGTAATATGGAACACCTTGAAGTAGCAAAACAAGACATTAAAAAGCTTTTAGATCACTTTGTAGAGATGCAAGTACAGGAATCCTTCAGCGAATATCTGAAGCGTTCAAAACAAGATAAGGATGAAGAGGTTAAAACACTAAGAAAAGCCTCGCTAATTGATTTAACTCTTGAAGAGATGAATTCTTCTATTTTAATTGAAGGAGGAACAGAAAATTTGCTTGAACGATTAGAAGTTGATAGATTAATCGCAGCTCAAGGTGAGAAGGTTGATTCCAAAGAACTATTTCCTATAACAAAGGAACTCATTTACAATTATGACTTTGGTGATAATTGGATTGTGACTATAACTAAATATAAAGATTGTGATGATTTGCTTAAACAAAACATTATCGACAATAATGAGCTCGAAGAAGCAAAAGAAACAGTATTAAATAAACATAAACCAGTTTGTATTAATAAAGATGGCATATCTCTCCTAGATGATGTGGGAGGATTGCGCGGATTTGCAGATTTGCTAGGAACTATCTACGAAGGTGAAGATAAAGAAGAGACAGCTAACGCTAAGGCTTGGTCAAAAAGTCTTGGTTGGAGTGATAAGAAGATTTCTAACAAAACGATGCTCTAGTCAATAGTATTTTCAGAGTCTTATAAAATATCAAAAAGGAAATTTAATCAATATGAAATCATTACAAGAAACGACCAAAGGTTACTTATACATACTTTTAGCCGGTATATTTTGGGGTCTAATCGGATTATTTGTCACTGTTTTAAGTGATATGGGATTTGATTCTTTAACTATTGCATTTATTAGAGTCTTCTACGGATTTATATTTCTAATACTAGTTGCTTTATATATTAGCGGTAAAAAAGGATTAATTCCAAACAAGACGGAATTGACATTTGCCTTTCTAATGGGAATCATATGCCAAGCGCTGTTTAATCTAAGCTATACGTATACGATTAACTCAGTAGGCGTTGCGACTGGAGCTATACTTTTGTATACTTCACCTGTGTTTGTTGCAATTATGTCTAGAATCGTATTTTCTGATAAGATAACAAGCATTAAAATACTAGCTTTATTAATAAACATTATTGGCTGCTCGCTTACAGTGACTAACGGCAACATAGGCGTTTTAGAAATATCTAAATTAGGCTTACTTATGGGAGCTACATCTGGCTTTTTCTATGCATTAATCACCATATTCGGAAAACTAGCTGCAAATAGAAATTGTAACATGGTAACTATTTCACTATACAGCTTTTTCTTTGCTACGATATTTTTAACATTCGTAGCTAAGCCATGGGAATCTATTGAAATGTTGACCTCAACAAATGTAATACTAGTGTCTTCATTATATGGAATAATTCCGACTGCTTTAGCTTATCTTCTATACATGAAGGGCCTAACTAAGCCAATTAAAGCTTCAAAGGTGCCTGTGATAGCTTCCGTAGAAACTATCGTGGCTGCATTAGTTGGAATACTCATTTTTAACGAAATATTTGGAATATATAAAATAATGGGGATGGCACTAGTTATCATTTCAGTATTACTTATAAGCAGCGCCAGGGAGGAAACATGTTAAAAGAAAAGATTGAAAAATTAAACAAATTAGATAGTAAGTTATCAGCAATATTTTTCGCTCAATCACTATTAGAGTGGGATTCAGAAACTATAGCATCTGATGGCGGAGTTGAGGAAAGAGCAATTGTAGCAGGAGAAATATCCGAGATATATTTTAATACTTTCGTAAATGATGAAACAAAAGCTTTACTTGAAGAATTAGATGAAAGAAAAGAAGAGCTAGATCAAGTAACTAAAGCAATAGTTTTCTTATACAAGAGAAAATTTTATAATATCGCTAAGATACCTGTTGAGGATTATACGGACTTTCAAGTACTCATATCAAAGTCATACAGCTCATGGGAAAAGGCTAAAAACAATAAAAACTATTCCATCTTTGCACCCTTTTTAACTGAAATTATCAAATATCAAAAGAAATTCATAAAACTTAGAGGAAAAGGTGGTCATCCATACAATACACTTTTAGATGACTTTGAACCTGGTATAACTGTTGAGATACTTGACGAGTTTTTTTCTGAACTTAGAAAAAACATAGTACCTCTAGTGCAAAAGGTTTGTGACAAACAAAACAATGAAATTGATTTTATAAATAAAAAATTTGATATTAAAAAACAAGAAGAATTTTCAAAATACATAATGCCAAAACTCGGATTTGATACTAGCAGGGGAATGATGACTACAAGCGCGCATCCTTTCACATTGAATTTAAGCAGAAATGATGTAAGAATAACTACTAATTTTAAGGAAGATGATATAACTAACTCAATATTTAGCACTATTCACGAAACAGGTCATGCAATTTACGAACAAAACATAGATGAAAAGTTTGGACTAAGTGCTCTTACAACTGGAGTTTCAATGGGAATACACGAGTCTCAGTCCAGGTTTTATGAAAACAATCTAGGAAGAAATATTAACTTTTGGAATGTTAATTTCCCGGTTATTAAGAAGATGTATAAAAAAGAGCTTAATGATATAACCGTTAATGATTGGTATAGCGCTGTTAATCATGTTAAGAAATCCTTGATAAGAATAGAAGCTGATGAAGTTACTTATCCGCTTCACATCATGGTAAGGTATGAAATAGAAAAAATGATTTTCTCTGACGATATTGATGTTAATAAATTGCCAGATATATGGAATGACCTCTATGAAGAGTACCTAGGCATAAGGCCTGAAAACGACGCTGAGGGCATACTTCAAGATGTTCACTGGTCAGGAGGTGCTTTTGGATATTTTCCTTCATATGCCCTAGGATCTGCTTACGCCGCGCAATTTGAACATGCTATGAGAAAAGACATAGATGTAGATAAAGCGCTCAAAAATTTAGAAATGGATGAAATAAAAGAATGGCTAAAAGATAAAATTCATAAATACGGTTCATCTAAAATGCCTTCTGAAATATTAAAAGAGGCTACAGGAGAGACATTTAATCCTGAATATTTTATCAAATATTTATATAATAAATACGAAATATAAACAGTAAAACCCCTAAAAAAAATTTAGGGGTTTGTCTTTAGTCTGATGCAGATAAATTATTTATCTATTCAATTATTTTACCATCCTCGGTAAATTTTAAATTAGAATCTGACAAGTATGTTGCTATGCAGCCCGTTATATCTTCGTTGTCTTCAGGATTAACGAATATATGTACTATATCTAAATTCGTATTCTTGCTTTTCAGATAAGTGCAAGAAGTAAATCTAACTGAGTCATAAGTTTCCAGTTCATCTTTTGAGTATTTGATATCAGAATGGTTTAAGCGATTAAGAAGTTTAGAATCTTTTATACCTCTAAAATGATCTAAACTTTCTTTAGTCTTTAATTTTGCATTTACAAAGCTAGTGACCGTTTTGATTTCTTCAGTAAGGTTGCTCATGGATTCCTTACTTCTGGTGTTTGAAATTAGATTAAGTGTAAAAGAATCATCTTTTACTTCAAATCCATTCAACGTAGATATAGCATAAACATCATCGTTTGAGTCTAGAGAATTTCCATCAGTTATTGTATATAGAAGACTTACAATGTTTTCGGTAGATTCACGGCTATACATCAATGAAGGTAACTCCACTTCTTCATAAGTGTAACTTATACCCTCAAAGTCTTCCTCATATTTTTTGTTAAAGGATTCTATCTTACCATCCATATAATCTGTAAAATTTGTTTTATTATAGTCATTTATTAGAATTGTAAATTCAGCTCCCAAGGGAAAGTCGCCACCTGCTGTTTCATAAGATAAATCAGCTAACTGATAAGCCATGGATTTCATCTTGAAGTACGCCATCAATTCACCTAAAATTTTAATAGGGTTTGGTTGTTGCTTTACCTGCTCATCAAGTACAGCTTCTTTTATATCTGTTATTCTGATTTTATAAGCTGAATTAAAAATATTATCATCAGTTTTTGCGATGTCTACTTTTAAGGCAGAAGAAAACTGATTGCCTGTGTTTAGTGAAGCATGTGTTTTATAGCTGTAGTCTAAAGATATTACGTTAGCACCTTTGTCAAAATAAACATCGGAAAGATTTAAAGCACCTTGATGCTCGTTCAAGGCATTATTTGTAAATATAACTTTATATGCGCCGTGATTTTCCGAGTTTTCTATAAGGTACTGACACATGGCAATTGTAGTTATATCACTAGAAAAAAAAGAAGGGTTATAGTTACAGCATATAACAGTTTGTTTAATTTTCTCATAACCTTCAGTAGCCGCTATGGAAAATATCATATTTCCATGCTCATCTGTTTTTACATCTGTTTCAGCTTGCTCAGCCCAGTTTGTCATATAATCTAAGAACCTACTAGTTGAGCAACCATAAGAGAAGTCTAAACTTAGAGTTTCAACATATGTACTAAGGTCTACTTTCTTAACTTTGAAATTACCAGTATTAGTTTTAGTGCAACCAGTAGCTAAAAGTATCAGCATTAAAACTATTAATATTGTAGTTGTTTTACGTTTCATCATTTTATCCTCATTTGTAAATATCTATATCTTTTTTTATAAAAATCATATATAATAATACCACGATTAGCTATTAATTAGCAATTAAATATTTAATTGTTATAGGAGGGTACATATGGAAACGAAAAATCTACTGTTAAGAAACACAGAATTATCTGATTGCAAGTGCTTTTATCATTGGGAAAAAGATCCTGAAATAATAGAATATTTATCAATAGATAAAGATATTCAGTATGAGGACGTAGTTAAGGATTTCGTATTAGCTTCAATTGACCCTGAAATGTTGATGTTTACCATTTTAAGCAAATCGGAAAACACTCCAATCGGAAGGATCATTATTTCAAGAATAGCTAGTAAAGAAAAATCTCTTGATATAACCAAGTTATACATAGGAAAGAAGAACTATCAAGGAAAGGGACATGGCATAGAGCTGATGGAAGCGATGCTGCAGTATGTTTTTTTTGATTTAAATATGGAAAGAGTAACTTTAGACTACTATGTAAACAATAGAAGAGCAGAACTACTGTATAACAAACTGGGATTTAAAAGCGAAGGCGTACTAAGGAATTCCACAATAAAAGATGGTAAATACTACGATTTAAAGCTTATGTCAATGCTAAGAAATGAATACTTTTCTCTATATAAAAAAGTTTAATAAAAAGCTTGATATAGTATGCAAGCCATGGTATAATATCGCTTGCGTTGAAAAATAGATTATTACATATTCATATATAAGGAGGTGCGGAAGATGTCAAGAAAATGTGAAATTTGCGGAAAAGGTCAAGTGTCTGGAAACAATGTTTCTCACTCTAATAGACATACTAGGAGAAAATGGAATGCCAATATTCAAGCAGTTAGAATTGTTGATGAACTAGGTAGAGTAAAGAAAACTAAAGTATGTACAAGTTGTTTGAGATCAGGCAAAGTAAACCGTGCCGTATAACTTAAAAAAAATACAGAATTAGCCTTAAGCAATTGTTTGAGGCTTTTTTTATTTACAAAATTAACATTAACAAATATAGTCTAAATATGATATAATTATTTGATATATAACAAAGGAGTTAGTTATGGCGATTGTAAACAATAACGAATATGGTGAAATCAGTATAAATAATTCAGCTATAGAAAAAATAGTTATAAATAATCTACTTAAAATGAAGTATGCTTTTTTTCCTACAAACAAACGAGGCAAACTCATAATGACTAAAGGATTAAGAACTAAGATTACCGATTACGTAGGTGCCGTTGAGGTATCTGAATATCAAGGTAGACTTTTTATTAAGATATACTATATTATTAAGTTTGGTGAGAGCATAACCCTTGAATCAAACAAGTTGTTTGATTTAATAGAAAAAGATCTAACGAACATAGGTTTAAAGTTACCTGAGCAGATTATCGCTAAAATAACAGGAGTTATGTCGAAAAACATAGCTAAAAGGGAACTAGAGGTGGTTAGGAGAAATGAATAACAACCTTAACATAAACGACAACGTATATAAAATTAAAGGCATAGGTCCTAAAAAGAGTAAATCGCTAAACGATCTTGATATTTATACAGTATTAGATTTACTAAATTACTATCCTAAAAAATATAGCGATAGAAGGTATTTAAAAAAGATTAACTCCTTAGTAAATGGGGAGGTTTCCTTAATTGAGTGCAAAATACTAAACGTAAAACTGGATTCTAAAAGTTACAATAAGAAATCAGGAAGAGTAAAAATAGTTGCAGAAGACATCACAGGTAAAATCTCAATAGTGTTTTTTAACGGAGGGTATCTGTATAATAGTTTTAAAAAAGGAAACTTGTTTACTTTTTATGGAGAAGTTTCAAAAGCTTATGGTAAGACTTTGGCCTTTAAACATCAAATGATAAATCCCAGCTACGCTCTTTCGGGAAGCGAAGGTGATGTAAGAAGTATCATGCCAGTTTATCAAACGGGAAAACACCTGCACCAAGGTGATATTAAAAAATGGATAAAAGCAGGCCTTAACCTTGATGAGCAGCTAACAGAATGGATACCGGGCAGCTTAATTGAAAAAAATAACATGTGTGATATTAAGTATGCACTAAATAACATTCATTATCCTAAAGATGAAACCTCAATAAAAGCAGCAAAGTACCGTTTAATTTACGGACAATTTTTAAAATATAAATTATCAAATATATATAAAGAAATGGAAAATAAGCAGTGCACTAATTCTAAGATTGAAGATATTTTAATTGATGAATTTGTTAGCAGCCTAGAATTCACTTTAACTAAAGGACAGGTTGATGCCATCAGTGAATTAGAAACTGATCTAATTAGTGAAGAACCAATGAACAGGCTTTTGCAAGGAGATGTGGGCTGCGGCAAGACGGTAGTTGCTGAAGCTTTGCTCTACAAGGTAGTTAAAAGCGGACATCAGGCGGCTTATATGGCGCCTACTGAAATACTAGCAACTCAGCTATATAACAACATAAGCAAAGACTTTGAAAGTTTTGATATAAACATAGAGCTACTTACAAGTTCAATTAAAGGAAAACAAAAAGCTGAAATATTAGATAATATAAAAGATGGTAAGGTAGATCTACTTATAGGTACCCATTCTTTGATACAAAATAACGTGGTATTTAACGATCTCATGCTAGTAATCACAGATGAGCAACATAGATTTGGAGTTAACCAGCGTAAAACACTTAAAGAAAAAGGCTATTGTCCCAATGTGCTTGTTATGACAGCAACGCCTATTCCAAGGACACTTGCAGCTACTGTTTACGGAAATCTTGATTTTACAGTTATTAAAACTATGCCAAAGGGAAGAAAAAACATAATAACCACAGTGACAGATGAACTTAGCAAGGAAAAAGCATATATATCACTGGAAAAAGAACTAAAGCTAGGGCATCAAGGCTACGTAGTAGCGCCTCTTATAGATGAATCTGAAAACTTAGATTTAAATTCGGCATCTGAGATATACGATGAGTTAAAAATTAAATTTAGTGAATTTAAACTTGGTTTACTTCATGGAAAACTAAGCAGAGAAGAAAAAGATATGCTAATGAGCGAATTCTTAGAAAAGAGAATTGATTTATTAGTAGCCACAGTTGTAATAGAAGTTGGTATTGATGTACCAAACGCAACAGTAATGCTTATAGAAAATGCTGAAAGATTTGGTTTAGCACAACTTCATCAACTTAGAGGTAGAGTTGGAAGATCTGATATACAGTCATATTGTCATTTAGTATCTTACGGTAAGTCTGAAATTTCCAAAAGAAGAATGGATGCTATGAAAATGCATGCAAGCGGCTTTGATATAAGTGAAGAAGACTTTAGGTTAAGAGGTCCTGGAGATTTAAATAGTACTATTCAGCATGGTAATGATTTTAATTTAGATAATTTTATAAGGTATATAGATATATTAGAAAAAGCCGGAAGAGATGCTAACGATATATTTGCAAAAGATGAAAATTTAACCAGCGAAGAAAATCGATATATCAAAGATGAAATAAACGATGTTAAAGAAAGTGGATTTAGAAACGTTTTATAGAAAGGGCATAATATGAGAATTACATCAGGCGATTTTAAGTACAGGAGATTGATAGCACCTAAAGGCTATGATTCAAGACCTACAAGTGAAAAAGTAAGAGAAGCGGTTTTTAGCATGATAGGTACTAATATAGAGGGTGCTAATGTATTAGATTTGTTTGCAGGCACTGGAAGTCTAGGACTTGAGGCGCTTTCAAGGGGAGCAGATAAGTGTACATTTAACGATAATTCCTCTAAAAGTTTAGAAGCTTTAAGGGAAAACATTGAAAATTGTAAGGCAGAGGGATGGTCTACTGTTTTAAGAGGCGATTTTAAAAGAACCTTAGACAAAGCAACAGAACCTTTTGATATGATTTTTTTAGATCCTCCATATAAAGCCGGTTTTTATGATGATGCTTTCAACTTAATAAGTGAAAAAAACTTACTTAAAGAAGATGGACTATTAATTGTAGAACATAACAAAAGAGATGGTCTTGATGATAAAAAGGCAGGATTTGTAAAGATAAAAGAGAAAAGATACGGCTCTGTAGGAGTAAGTGTATTTAAACTTGCTTAATATTAACATATAAAATTGGAGGATGAGATGATAAGAAAAGCCCTATATGCAGGTTCCTTTGATCCAATAACTTGCGGTCATTTAGATATTATTCAGCGAGCATCTAAGATGTATGACGAAGTCACAGTAGGCATAATCATAAACCCAAGCAAAGCTGCACTTTTCGATGTGGAAGAGCGAACAAGCATGATAAAGTGCGTGACTTCTAAACTTGACAACATCAAGATCGATAGTTTTACAGGTTTACTTGCTAAATATGTAAATAATAATAAATTTGATGTAGTTATCAGAGGTTTAAGAGCCATAACGGATTTTGAATATGAAATTCAGATGGCGCAAATGAATGCAAGGCTATATAATAAAGGCACAGAGACAGTATTTTTAATGACACAACCCAAATATTCATTTATTAGCTCCAGCATGATTAAAGAAGTTGTTATGCTAGGCGGCGAAGTAGACGGATTAGTACATGAGGAAATTTACAAATTAACCAAAAAGAAATTTAATGTTAAATAATTAGGAGGCCAATCATGAGCGACACTACCATTAAAGTTATGGATTTACTAGAAGAAGTTGAAGATATTCTTGAAAATTCAGGTAAATTTTTACTGACCGACAAGTCCATAATCGACGGAAAAGAAATACTTGATATTATCGAAGAGATAAGAATAAATATGCCTAAAGACATACAGCAAGCTAAATGGGTAAAAGATGAACAGGACAGAATTTTAAGCGAAGCTAAAACTGAATATGACAGAATTGTCATAGATGCTAAAAAGCAGGCAGAATATTTAGTTGAATCAAACGCTATAAAAAAGGAAGCTGAAAAGAAAGCAGAAACCATCTTAAATGAGGCAGAAAACCATAACAGATACATGAAGCTTAGAACATACGAATATGTTGATAAGCTAATTTATGATATGCAAAACAGCATGGCTAAGATATCTGAGGATTATTTTACACCTATGTATGAATATTTGGAAAATACTATTCAGGAAGTAGACAGTAAATTTGATAGCAATCGTTCTGAAATTAAATCGCTCGCTGCAAAGGTTCATGAGTCAACAAATGCAAAAGATGAGGAAACAGAAAAATAATGTCTATAGTAGGTATGATAGCTGAATATAATCCCATGCATAATGGTCATATATACCATATAAGTGAGTCTAAAAAAATCTCAGGCTCAGATACGGTAGTTTGCGCTATGAGTGGGAATTTTGTGCAGCGAGGTATGCCTGCTATACTATCAAAGCAGATAAGAGCAAATCATGCAATTTTAAATGGAGCTGATCTAGTAATTGAGATTCCAACCGTGTTTACAGTAGCTAGCAGCAACGTTTATGCTAAAACTGGCGTTACGCTTTTAGAAAGCTTAAATTGTGACTATATTTCCTTTGGAAGCGAAGAAGGGGACATAGACAAGTTGGGCAATGTGTCAAAAAACATATTAGACGAAAGAATCGAAGATGCAATCAAATCTTTTTGCAGCGAAGGACTTAGTTATCCAAGAGCTAGAGAAATGGCTTACAAGAAGCTCTTTAAAAATGAAGATACTAAGATTCTAAGTCAGCCTAACAATATACTTGCAATTGAATATTTAAAATATATAAAAAAAATGGAGCCAATTACTGTTAAAAGGCAAGGTAGTGCCTATGAAGACACTTCTATAGAATATAAAATGAAGTATCAATCTGCATCTGCTATCAGAAGAGCTGTATATGATAATGTTTCAATTGATGGTTACGTTCCAGATATCGTAGCTGATGATTTAAAAAAAGGCGATAGGATTGATTATGAAACGCTCTTTCAGCTATTAAGATATAAAATCATAACCGGAAGTTCATACGAGTTCGAGAAATGTCCATCAGGTGGAGAAGGTCTTGGAAACAAACTTAAAAATGAGATTAATAAAGCCTCTTCTTTTGAAGAATTGGCAGAATTAATGAAATCTAAAAGATACACACGAACTAGGATAAATAGGCTCTTTATGCAAGTTTTGCTCAGTATAGATAGAGAACAAATTGATTACGGTGATGTGGGATATATAAAATTCCTAGCTTGCAATCAAAAAGGCGCAAAGGTTTTAAATAAATCTAAGTTAGATGTAATTTCTAACGTAAATAAAACTAGCTTAGCTAGTAAAGCGTCTAGCTACTATCTTGAAAAAGATCTATTAGCTGGAGATATATACAACATATTAAGTGGCAAAAACTTGTATATTAATTCAGAAAAAGCTTTAAAACCTAACTTTATACCTTGAAAAATTTGAGTGTAGTGGTATAATTATTTGTGGAGATTAAATTTATGGAGGTTTAAATGAAAATATTAGTAATAAACTGTGGAAGTTCTTCGCTCAAATATCAAGTTATTGATATGCCAAACGAAAAGCTTTTATGTAAAGGATTGGTAGAAAGAATTGGCATGAAAGGTTCAGTTATCACTCATACACTAGTTGGTGACGAGAAGGTAAGAACTGAAATTCCTATGAAAAATCACATGGATGCAATATCCAACGTGTTAGATGCTGTCAAAGACCCAGAATACGGAGTAGTTAAAGACTTAAATGAAATTGCAGCTGTAGGACACAGAGTGGTCCATGCAGGTGAAAAATATTCTAAATCAGTTTTAATTGATGAAGATGTAGTTAAAACTTTAGAAGATTGTATAGAGTTAGCTCCTTTACACAACCCTCCAAATATACTTGGTATAAACGCTTGTAAAGATTTAATGCCAAATACGCCAATGGTTGGAGTATTTGACACGGCATTTCATCAAACTATGCCGCCTGAAGCATACATATATGCTATTCCATACGAAATGTATGAAAAGTATGGTGTGCGTAGATATGGTTTTCACGGAACTAGCCATAGATACGTTGCAGAGAGAGCATCAAAGATGCTAAATGTAGACCTTGATGATTTAAAATTAATCACATGCCACTTAGGTAATGGAGCTTCTGTAACTGCTATTAAGCGAGGTAAGTCCATTGATACCTCTATGGGATTTACGCCTCTTGAGGGACTTGTAATGGGCACTAGATCAGGTGATATTGACCCTGCTATAGTTACATATATCAGAGAAAAAAAGAATCTACCTGAAGGCGAAACTAATAAAATATTAAATAATGAATCAGGAGTATTAGGCATTTCTGGTATTTCTAGTGATTTTAGAGATTTAGAAGCAGCAGTAGCTGAAGGAAACGAAAGAGCTCAACTTGCTCTTAAGGTTTTTGCTCACAGAGTACGTTTTTATATAGGTGCATACATCGCAGAGATGAACGGCGTTGATGCTATAATATTTACTGCAGGCGTAGGCGAAAATGATCTTGGAATCAGAGACTTGGTTTGTAATGATTTAGGAAATTTAGGAATCAAGCTGGATGTGTTTAAAAACAAAATCAAAGGAAAAGAATCAATTATATCAAGGGAAGACTCAAGAGTTAAGATATTGCTAATCCCTACAAACGAAGAATTGATGATTGCCAAAGATACTTATGAAATCGTAAAGAGTTTCTAAAATTGTATTGACATTAACACGTATTTGGTTTATAATTCAATGGTTGAAATTAATGAATATACATTAAAATATAATAGTATTTAAGGAGGTGTAGACAATGGCAGTACCAAAGAGGAAAACGTCTAAAGCTAAACGAAACAGCAGACAATCAGCTAACATGAAGAAGAACGCTCCTGGACTTTCTATTTGTCCTCAGTGTCATGAGCCAAAACTTCCACATAGAGTTTGCCCTAACTGCGGACATTACGATGGTAAAGATGTAGTAGGCGAATAAAATTGTAAAGTTTAGATTTAAAAGACGTCAAGAGGCGTCTTTTTTTATACATGTGATAGGTTGATATATCTAGTTTTTAATGGTAGAATGTATTGTAATTATTTTAGTATTTCAAGGGGTAAAATTATGACAAATAAAAAATTGAGAGTTGGTATTTTAGGCGCAACTGGTATGGTTGGTCAAAGGTTCATTACACTTTTAGATAATCATCCGTGGTTTGAAGTGACTACTCTAGCTGCAAGTAAAAACAGTGCAGGTAAAAAATATCAGATAGCTGTAGAAAACAAATGGAAGATGCCAGTTCCTATACCTAATGATATTAAGGACTTAATCATCTATGATATAAATGAAATAGATGAAATTGCTAAACAGGTGGACTTTGTGTTTAGCGCCGTTAATATGAGCACAGATGAAATAAGAAACATAGAAGATGCTTACGCTATGTCAGAGATACCTGTGGTGTCTAACAACAGTGCCCATAGATGGACTGAAGATGTTCCTATGGTGATACCTGAAATAAACGACGAGCACTTTGATGTAATAGCATCACAAAAAAAGAGACTTAAAACAAGTAAGGGCTTTGTTGCTGTTAAACCGAATTGCTCAATACAAGGTTATGTGCCGTGCTTAGCTGCATGGAAGGAATTTGAGCCCTTTGAGCTCGCAATAAGCACATATCAGGCGATAAGTGGGTCAGGTAAAACATTTGAAGAGTGGCCTGAAATGGTTGGTAACATTATTCCATATATTGGCGGAGAAGAAGAAAAGAGCGAAAGAGAACCTTTGAAGATATTTGGCAAGGTAAGTAACGGCAAAATAGTAAATGCAGATGATATTAAGCTTACAAGTCAGTGCGTAAGGGTACCCGTTTTAGATGGTCATACATGCTCTGTATTTATAAACTTCAGGAAGAAGGTTACGAAAAAGCAGCTTATAGAAAAGCTTGATACATTTAGAGGATATCCACAAGTGGAAAAACTTCCAAGCGCGCCTTCCCAGTTTATTAAATACTTAAAAGATGATGACAGACCTCAAGTAACCATGGATGTGGATTATGAAAAAGGAATGGGCGTAACCGTAGGAAGACTTAGAGAAGACAATTTATTTGACTTTAAATTTATTGGTCTTGCACATAACACTGTAAGAGGCGCAGCCGGAGGTGCTGTTCTTTGCGCAGAAGCTTTATATAAAAAAGGCTATATATATTAAAAGGAGAATAATCAATTGACATATTTAGAAGCAATAGTATTAGGACTAGTACAAGGTCTTACAGAATTTTTACCGGTAAGTAGCTCAGGGCATTTAACAATATTACAACATTTTTTCAATATAGAAGCTGACAGAGTAATAATATTTACAGTATTGCTACATGTTGGAACCTTGTTTTCTGTAACATTTATGTATTGGCGAGATCTAAAAGAGCTCATAATAGAGCTGTTTGTTACTATAAAAGATTTAGTTACAGGCAAAGGACTTAGGCTTTATGAAAACCCAATTAGAAAATTAGGTGTTATGATGGTTATAACAACGCTAGTTACAGCAGTAATTGGTCTGTTATTTGAAGATATATTCATATCCTTTTATAAATCACTTGTGCCTGTAATAATAGGTCTAGTTATAACGGGAACGCTTCTTTGGGTTTCAGAATCAATAAAGCCGGGTAAAAGAAATATAAATCATATGAATTTTAGAAATGCCATGTTTATAGGAGTTATGCAGGGAATAGCAATATGCCCAGGAATCTCAAGATCAGGTGCAACTTTAGTAGGTGGGCTTACCACTAAATTAGATAGAGCTTTTGCAATAAAATATGCATTTTTAATATCATTTCCAGCAATACTTGGATCAGCTGTATTAGAAATAGGTGGCATGATGGGAAGCCCTGTAGAGGTTAGCTCAATTGGGCCTATACTTTTAGGCATGATTATAGCAGCTATATCTGGAATATTTGCAATTAAAGCAATGATTACTATAGTATCAAAATACAGTTTGAAATATTTTTCGGTTTACGTATGGACTATAAGCTTTTTATTAACCGTTTATTTATTGTTCATAAAATAGATTTAGGAGAGCGTGATGGCTGAGCAGAAGAAAAAACCAGGAAGACCAAAGGGTAGCAAAAACAAAAAGCCTGCAGTTAGTGTTGACAAGCAGAGTGAAATCAAAAAAATGCAGGATGATAGAAAAGCCAACAAAAAGGTAATTGACGAGATATGGGCAGTTACCATATTTGCGCTAGGCATATTTCTAATATTTACTACTCAGCTAAACACAACAGGTGAATTTGGAACCGCTATAAATAATGTATTAAGCGGTATATTCGGCGGCATGTCTATAATACTACCTTACTATATTATGTCTTTTGCAGCTATGCTGTTTTTTCAAAAAACAAACCATGTAAATGTTAGAACAGTTATATTTGTATTTCTAATATATATCATGCTGTGCATACTGGATTCTCAGAGATTTATAGATGCTAATAATTTAGCATTTGGCTTTGAAGAAATCAGTAAACTTTATAACGGTGGAATTGCACATGAAAATGCTGGGTTAGTAGGCATGTTTTTCGGTCAGTTACTTATAAAAACCATCGGTGCTCCGGGATTAAATATATTTTGCATAACGGTTATAATAGTATCGATTCTTCTTGTTGTAAACACGCCTATGTCAAAGCAACTAGAGCTGTTTAAAAATAAGAGAGAAGAAAGAAAGCTTTTAAATGCTTACGATAAAAACAGTAGCGGAATAAAGGATGATATATCCACTTCGCGAGTAAAGAATGAACCAGCTGAAGACGTTCCAATAATTAAGAGAAGTTCAAATAGCGGTAACGTAATGAAATATATGGCAGATGATGAATTGTTTGATAGAAAAAAATTAACTGGTGAAAAGGGATTAGAGGAAAAGAGAACCGTAATGGACGGTTTTGGAATAGATGAAGAATCTGAAACAGTGATTAAAAAGGCCAGCAGAAAATCAAAAGAAGAAATACCACCTGAAGATATTAAAATAGTAAAAAGCGATAACAACGATGAGTATAAACTTCCAGCTTTAACTCTTTTAAAAAAACCTAGTGGCGAAGTAAAAGGTCTTTCAGATTATGAACTTATGAGCAAAGCAAAGCAACTTGAAAAAACCTTAAAAAGCTTTAATGTAGATGCTAAAGTGATTCAGGTAATACAGGGTTCATCAGTAACTAGATATGAGATTCAGCCTAGCGTAGGCGTTAAAGTAAATAGCATAGTCAGGCTAGCTGATGATATTGCATTAAATTTAAAAGCTAAGAGCATAAGAATTGAAGCACCAATTCCAGGTAAAGCTGCAGTAGGCATAGAAGTTGAAAATGAAAAAACTTCACCAGTGCTTTT
>LFRM01249703.1_pt1 | contig 16308 bp, 13 predicted proteins | sample 618341 | NCBI WGS metagenome assembly LFRM01 (sample SAMN03654438, study PRJNA283298) | anaerobic digester metagenome | isolation source: pool of bioreactors CSTR01a, CSTR02a, and CSTR03a thermophilic anaerobic... | place: Denmark: Kgs. Lyngby | collected 2014-05-21 | reverse complement strand
TCGCTGCCTTCGGGCACTTCCGGCACCCGCAGGGCAGGCAGCTGTTTGGCGGTTGCCCATATCTGGTTGGCGTTTTGCTGGCGAAGCCTCGTCCATTCCTGCATGCGTTCCAGCTGGATCAGGCCAAGTACGGCCTGTACTTCGGTCATGCGCCAGTTGGTACCAAAGCTTTCATGCAGCCAACGAAAACCGGGGGCATGTTCACGTTCGTACACGGCTTCCCAGCTTTTGCCATGGTCCTTATAGGCCCACATTTTCAGCCAGTAATTCCGGTTATTGGTGGTAACCATGCCGCCTTCACCTCCGGTGGTCATGATTTTGTCCTGGCAGAAAGACCAGGCACCAATATCCCCAATGCTGCCCACTGGTTGGCCTTTGTAAATGGCCCCATGCGCCTGGGCGCAATCTTCCACCACATACAGGCCATGCTCCCGGGCCAAGGCCATAATCGGGTCCATATCGCAGGGCCAGCCTGCCAGGTGCACGCATACAATGGCCTTGGTGTTGGGCGTTAATACCGCCTTGATGGTTTCCGCGGTAATGTTTTGCGAATCACGGCTAACATCGGCAAACACCGGTTTGGCACCGGTATTGATAATGCTGGACACCGAAGCCAGGAAGGTGCGGGACGTTACAATAACCTCATCACCCGGGCCAATATCCAGTGCTTTGAAAGCCAAATCCAGCGCCAGCGTGCCGTTTGCCACGGCTACCGCATGGGCGGTATGAGTCCAGGCGGCAAAGGCTTTTTCAAAATCCCGGCATTGGGTACCCGTCCAGTAATTAACCTTGTTGGATAAAATAACATCACGAACGGCATCGGCCTCTTCAACAGTGAAAGAGGGCCAGGGAGAGAAGGGGGTATTTAGCATGATGATTTGACTTTTAACTAATTTTTAACCAAGGGTTTGGCTGGATTACCCACAACCGTGGCACCAGCAGGAACATTCTTTGTGACAACGGCACCCATACCAACCACGGCACCGCGACCAATAACAAGCGGTTCACCTGGTTTGCCTTGTTTGATGATGGCACCACTACCGATATAGGCATGGTCATGGATATGAACATTGCCATTGCAACGAACGCCGGGGGCGAAGGTAACATAATCGCCAATGATGCAGTCGTGTTCAACGTAACTGTATAAATTGGCATGAAAATATTTTCCAATACGGATATTGGAGGTAATGGTTACAAACGGGCTTAATAAAGCGCCTTCGCCCATTACAACGTCATCCATAGTGACCACATTATTGGCAGTCACTGCCCAGGGCGTAATGCCATCTGCCAGACATTGAAGGGACAATTTTTCCCTGACGGCGCTGTTGGCAATAGCGATAGCAACAAAACGCTGGCTTGCATCATGCTTCAGAAAACTGGCATAGCTTAAGACTTGATGTCCATTTACCTTAGAATGAGCGGCATTGTCATCAATAAAAACCAGCCGCGACAGCGGAATACTGGCATTTTGCAGTTGAGTACGGGCAAGTGGCATAATGCCACGTCCGCAACCACTGGCACCGTAAATGGCGTAAAGGGGTTGATTCATGCTTTATAAATAAAAGGGTTATTGCTGTTCTTGTTTTGAAGAAGAACCGGTGAATTTGGACATGGTGGCTTCACCTTTTGCACTGATCCCATCACGGATAAATACTTTCTTGACGGTCAGGAACAGGATTTTTACATCAAGCCAGAAAGATTGATTATCCACATACCACACATCCAGCTTGAACTTTTCTTCCCAGCTGATGGCATTGCGACCATTGATTTGTGCCCAACCGGTTACACCCGGGCGTACCTCATGACGGCGAGTCTGTTCTTTGTTGTACAGCGGCAAGTACTCCATTAATAAAGGGCGTGGCCCCACCAGGCTCATGTCACCTTTTAGTACATTCCATAATTCGGGTAATTCGTCCAAGCTGCTGGAACGCAGGAAGTTACCAAAGGGCGTCATGCGTTCCGAATCGGGCAGAGGATTCCCGTTTTTATTAACGGCATCGCGCATGGTACGGAACTTGACCATGGTAAAGGGTCTGCCGTTCAGACCAGGGCGGACCTGGCGGAAGAGAACGGGAGAGCCCAGTTTTTTTGATATGTTCCATGCAACGATGGCTATTACGGGCGATAGAAGAATTAAGGCAATAGCCGATACAAAGATATCAATAAATCGTTTAAACATGGAGTATGGTTGCAAGAAAATTAATGAAGATGGTTAAGGCCTTGATTGTTTTGGATAAAAGCCTTGGCTTCTTCAAGAAGCTCATTCAAAATACCTGAAAGCTCTTCTTCAATGTCGTATTTGTGTTTGGAAAATGCCCAGCTACTGAATTCATTCACATAATCAGTGTCTAAAATAATTTCGTTGTTTTTGTCGATAAACAAAACAAAACCAGCCTTATGCAAAATTTTATTAGGTGAAATAAACTCAAACATGATGATACTCCTTTACGATAAAAAGTATCATTTTATGTGTTAAATGTTAGGTAGGTAACTACCCTTTTGGGTAGTATTTATATGATTTATAGCATATAAAAATATAAATAACCTGAATAACATCACAGTGTGTTTTGTTGAATGGTTTTTATAAAATATCAACAGTGCGGTAATTTTTTTGCTATCCAAGAATTGAGGAGCAGAGGGAAAGTGTAAAAACTAGCCGCAGCAGAGGAAAAGACAATCTAAAAATCTTGCAGTATTACAATGCCAAAAAATTCAGCAATCTTTGATTAACTACATGAGCATCAAAGCTTTCTTCTGCAAGCTCTCGGGATCGCTGTCCCATAGTCAAAATCAAGTTGGGTTCAGTGATAAATCTTTCCATTGCGTTTGCAACTGCTTGTGCATTATGAGGTGGTACCTTGAACCCATTTTCTCCATCTTGAATGGTTTCACGGCAGCCAGGAACGTCAGTGGTAATTACTGGGCGACCTATAGCCATTGCTTCTTGTGTACTTCTTGGTACTCCTTCGCGATACGAGGGTAAAACAAATACACTGCTGTCTTTCAACCAGTCTGCCACGTTTGAGACTGAGCCGGGGTAAATAATCACACCTTTATTCACGAGGTGGTTCAGATAACTCTCATTTACAGAACCAGGGTTGCCCAAGTCAGATTGACCAAGGACTACAAACTCAGCGTTAGGATGACGTTCTTTAACCATTTCTGACGCTCGAAGAAACTCGTTGATACCTTTTTCTTCTAAAAGTCGACCAACAAAGATAAAACGGCGCTGATTAATATCTGGTTCTGAATATTTATACTCATTTACATCTAGACCTATGCCACCAAGCACCATTACATTACTTTGCCTGATATTATACTTTTCAATAAGGTCATACTTATCATCCGGGTTGAGCACAACAAGACCTTTAAGCGCAGGCAGTGACAAATGAAATAACCCAATTTGAGCCGCCTTTACCAGTTTTTTCTTAAGGGAATTACCTTTTTTTGGGTCAGTTGTAAAATAGTAACCGAGTCCTTCCAACATACCATACCGTTGTTTGATACCAGCGAAGAGTGCAGCCAAGGAACCCCAAATAACAGGTTTTGAGAAATAACAGAATACACAATCTGGCTGCAAGTCTTTCAAGCGACGGTATAAATCCCAAGCATTTCTTATATCAGTTACAGGATTCATTCCTGTGCGGGAAAGTGTGTACTTTTCAGCACGCACATTAAGTTCATCCAGTGCTAGTTGTTGAATATCAGGCGTTAAATCCGTAGTTAAAATTAACACCTCGTGTCCGTTTTTAACTAATGACTGTAGTAGTAATTTCCTGAATCCAAAAATAGAGGAAGAAACTGTTCCGATTAAAACTATTTTCATTTTTGGTATTTGATTAAAAAAAATATATAGATTTTATTTTTTGATTATTGTGGATTTTTAAAAGGCACTATTAATATTTTATTATTGCCAATATGATATAAATTTTCAAAATTTAAAAAATATATTTATACTTGAAGATAATTTAATGGTTTATTAATTTTATTGAAATTGATGTTTTTTATTTTTCGGTTTTTAGTTTACGTATTTTAATTAGAAAATTTAATTATTATTGTAGTTTTCTAGCATAAACAAATTTTTATTGTATTCAATTCTTTGTTCTTCAGTTATTTTTTGAGATCTTTTTTCAAGTAATGAGTTGAATCCGAATAATTTTGAATGGATATATAATCTTATTATTTTTATATATTCAAGAGAAGCGTTTTTTAAAGATGTAAATGGATATTTTTTTATGAATTTCAAATAGCTTTTTGCACTATAAAGGTAACTCTGATTTATTTTTTTAAAATTATTGGAAGTGTATTCATCGTATACGTATCCTGGGAAATTAAGTAAAGCATATTTTCTACCTATTAGAATATGTCTCAGAAAATCCATATCTTGACCAAGTTTTAAATTAGGATCATAAGTTTGATTTATTGTAATTTTCCTTTTAAATAAACTACTAGCATGCGGTACAGGAACTTTATTTGGTTTTTTAAATGTTTTTATTTCTGATTCTCCTATTCCTCTTGCAGCGTAAGCTGTTTTGTTTTTTTGAATAACAAATCCACATGATACTAAGTCAATTTCTGGGTGCTCCAATAAAAAAATTATTTGTTTTTCTAACTTGTCATGATAATACCAATCATCTGCATCGAGCATGGCAATAAACTCACCTTTGCATTTTTCTAATGCAAATTGTCTAGCAATTCCTCTACCTTTATTTTCCGTAAACGAATAAATTTTAAATCGTTTATCATTTAAGCTTTTTAAGATATTAAGTGTTTTATCAGTTGAACCATCATTCACAATAATACATTCCCAATTGGTATAGGTTTGATATTGTAATGATTTTAATGCAGTTAAAATTGTTTTTTCTGCATTAAATGCCGGCATCATAATTGAAATTAAATTGTTATTTTTCATAAATTAATATAATGAATTTAAATTGGTTTTTTCAAAAATCTTGATGTTGTTTTTTTATTTGTTAAAGTTATTTTTGAGTGAGGGTGCGAGAATATAATCAATATATTCTTGGCAAATTTTATTTTTTGAATATTTATTTCTATATTCTTGGTAATTACTAATCATTTTTTTATTTAAATTAACAGATTCCATAAGTTTTGACAGTTTTTCCACATAAATATCTTTATTTAATAAAGGAATTAAATAACCATTTTCTCCATCTTTAATAATATCAGCAGGCCCAGCAGAACAATTATAAGCAATGCTTGCAAGAGGAAAGGCAATTGCTTCACTTAATGCATTAGGAAAGCCTTCAGATAAAGATGTAAAGGAAAATATACTACTTAAAGAAAAATAGTAATCAACATTTTTAACTGAGCCAACAAGTTTTATTCTATTTTCTTCTTTTAAATCTTTTATTTTTTTTTCAAGATTCTTTCTTTCAGGTCCATCTCCAAGTATTATTAATTGCCATTTTTTATTTGGATCTGCTTCTATAAAAATATCGATTAAATCAGAAAAGTTTTTGCTTGGGATCAATTTTCCCATTGATATTACAATATTATTATATTTTTTTTTAATCGAGTCATCAATTGAACGTAAAGGATTGGCTATGACTTTTATATTTCTATTGTATTTCTTCGACTTTGCTTTTTTCTTAGATTGCTCTGTTTGAGCAATAATTCCATCTGAAAGAGGGTAAAGTATTTTTTGTAAAAACCTAGTCTGTATAGAAAGTTTTTTTTCTGGGCTACTTCTATCAGAGATGAAGATTTTGCAGCCAGCTAATTTTGCACTAATAATTGATAAAGGATTAAAAACCTCACTGAAAGATAAAATAGTATCAGGAGATTCTTTACGAAGAGTCTTAATTAAATATTTTATTATCCTTATTTTTTCTATAAGACCACCTTTGTAAGGTTTTTTGGGTGAGTCTATAATGATGTTATCATTTAATGTGTATTCGATTTTGTTTTTTATTAAACAAATTATTTTGACTTTTATTCCTATGTCATCAGCATGGTTAGCTATAAGAGTCAAAACTCTTTCAAATCCACCTCTTTCTAGAGATGGTGTAATTAAGCATATTTTTTTTAAATTATATTTCATTTAGATAATTTTTTTATTAGATATTGATAATTTTTAAAAGAAAAACCATCAATATTATTAATCAAATAGTGAATTTTTAAGATTAAATGAAATTATTAGAATTGATTTTTTTTAAAAAATTTACTATTTTAATACATGCGTTACCATCACCATATGGGTTGTGCGCTTGTGACATTGATTTATATATTATTTTATCATCAAGTAAATGTTGTACTTTTTGAACAATTAGATCACTATTTGTACCTACTAGTATTACAGTGCCTGCATCAACAGCTTCTGGACGTTCGGTAGTGTCGCGCATTACTAAGACCGGTTTACCTAGACCAGGCGCTTCTTCCTGAACACCCCCACTATCTGTTAGCACTAGATAGGCATGTTGCATTAGAAAGACAAAAGGCTCATATGCTAAAGGTTGAATTAAATGAATATTATTTAATCCACTTAACAAACGCTTCACAGGTTCCTGTACATTTGGATTTAAATGAACCGGATAAATAAAATGAATGTCGGGATTATTTTTTCCCAGCTTACTTAATGCTGAGCATATGTTTTCAAATCCTTTGCCAAAGTTTTCACGTCGATGACCTGTCACTAAAACGTATCGTTTATTGGTTACTTCAATTTTCAGACCAGCCTCTTTAAAATCAGATTGGATTTTTTTTTGTAATTCTGGTGATGTGGCAATTTTTTTTACAATAAGTTGTAACGCATCAATTACAGTATTCCCTGTTACAATAATATATTTAGAGGGTATTTTCTCTGCAAGAAGTGCATTTTGATTTCGCATAGTAGGTGTGAAATGCCAGTGTGCCAAACGCCCGGTTAATACCCGGTTTGCTTCTTCTGGCCAAGGAGAATATAAGTTCCCGGTACGCAAACCAGCTTCTACATGTCCTACGGGAATTTGTTGATAAAAAGCGGCTAATGAGGCAGCAAAGGTGGTTGCTGTATCACCATGCACCAAGACCAAATTTGGTTGAAATTCTTTTAATACATCACGCAAGCTTAGTAATACCTTAGCGGTAATGTCATATAGATCTTGCCCCGGTTTCATAAGGTTTAAATCGTAATCAGGGCTGATATCAAAAAGGCTTAATACCTGATCAAGCATTTCACGATGTTGGGCGGTGACTGCTACTTTAGAGGTAAAAAATGCATCTGCTTCCAGTGCTTTTACCAAAGGTGCCATCTTAATGGCTTCCGGGCGTGTACCAAAAACAGATAAAACTTTCATTATTTCTTAACTCCACAAAAATCCAGGACAATCTTATCCTCACTAATGCTTAACGCTTTAAATTCATTATGGGCAACAAGGAATGCAATAATATCAGCTTTGGCAACGGCCTCTTCTACAGCAGCTACTTTATAATATGGGTGGTTATTAATATTGGGTTCAACAATGAAATAGGTTTCATCATTGGCTTCTTGCAGAACTTTTTGTGCGATATAAACAGCAGGTGACTGCCTGAGGTCATCGATATTTGGCTTGAATGCCAAACCCATTAAGGCAACCGAGGGTACGCGACCATGTTTTATTTCAAATGCCCGTACGCTATTTTTGATCTTTTCAGCGCACCAGAAAGCTTTGTAGTTATTAATTTCGCGAGCTTTTCCTATGATTTGCGACTCCATAGGGAACTCGGCAGTAATAAAGTAAGGGTCCACAGCAATGCAATGCCCACCCACTCCACTACCTGGTTGCAAAATGTTTACACGTGGGTGCTTGTTTGCTAGGCGGATAAGCTCCCACACATCTATGCCCGCTTTATCACAAATCAAAGATAATTCATTGGCAAAAGCAATTTGTACGTCCCGGGAAGAATTTTCAGTAAGTTTGCACATTTCAGCCGTACGGGCATTGGTTTGATGCAGTTCACCTTTGACAAACTGGCGATAAAATGCAACCGCTTTTTTTGTGGATGCTTCATCTACACCACCAATAACACGATCGTTATGAACTAACTCATACATGACATTGCCTGGTAGTACGCGTTCAGGGCAATAAGCAATATGAATTTTGTCTTTTAATTCCGGGCGTTTACTAAAAATGAAATCACGCATGCGCTCGGTAGTACCGACTGGTGAAGTGGACTCAATAATATATAAATCATTTTCTTTCAGTAACGGCAAAATCGCTTCAGTGGCCGCTTGAATGTAGGAAATATCAGGTTCGTGATTACCGCTTTTAAAAGGGGTTGGTACCACGATAAGGTAGGTCTCTGCAGCAACAGGGGTAGTAGACGCTTTTAAAAAACCAGATGCCACAGCACTGGCCACTGCTTTATCTAAATCTGGTTCAACAATATGAATTTTACCCGCGTTGATAGTATCTACTACGTTTTGAGATATATCGACACCGCGTACAAAAATGTTGTGTGAAGCAATTAGGGCGGATGTTGGTAGCCCTATGTAACCTAAGCCTAGAGTTAATACTTTTGAGGTCATAAAATTAGTTTATAATCAAGTTTAATGGAAGCAATTAAATTAATTTAGAAGTTATAAATCAATTGTTAAAAATTGATTTGCAACGGTTTCAATATTGTATTTTTCAATATTGTCTAATTTGAAAGCGTTTGAGTAATCTCCATTTAGGAATTCATTTATTGTTTTTTTGTCTATTTCTTTATTTGTGTCTATATTTAAAATTGGTCGACCAGATAAGCAATAGTCAATTAATTTGCTGGGTGATTGAACTTTTGATGGATTCTCAATATTTACTAGAAAATCTGATTTACTCATTTCTAATAAAAGCTCTTCACGTGGAATATAATTTAATCTTATAAGTTTTTCACCTAATTTTTCTTGGTGTTTTTTTAATAAATATTTATTTTTAGTATAAATAATAAATCTAAAATCTTTATTTATAGTTGATAGGTAATCTAATAGTGGTCTGGGATCACGGAGTTTTATATAAAAAGAGCCAGCATATATAAAAGTAGGTATCTTGTTTTTTTTGAAATTTTTTTCAATTTTTATATCATTAAAATTGAAACCTTGAGGAATTGTTTTTATCTTTTTTTGAAACTCAGGATAATAAGCATTTTTTGCTTCTTCGGTAGGAACTGAAATGAAATCAGTTTTTCTACAAAACCATTTTTCAATATATTTAAAATAGAATGGATATTTGATTAAGGAATTACCCATATAAGGGTCTCCACAATCAGATACCCATGTTGTTTTCCCTAGGTTTTTAGGTTTTAGTGTCCGGAGTAATGCAGCTCCCCAGTGTATAGGATGCGGTGATCCAATTGTAATCAGTAAATCAATATCCTTTTCATTTTTAATTGATTTATATGTTTTTATTGTTAATTCAATAAATGGAAACTCAAAAAATCTACCTAAAATTATTTTTATAAATTTAAAAGGTAATGTTAATTTTAATCCCGTTTTATGATTAAATTTAAAAAATAATGTTTGACCTAAATCTTTTACCTTGATTCCTGTTTCTTTTTCATAAGATTCATAATTATAACCCCCTTTTAGTACATATAACGTTACCTTATGTCCTTGTCTAGCTAATTCTTTAGCTAACTCATTGGTCCTCAATTGCCTTGGAGAAATTCCGGGATATGTAGCGTATGAAACGATAACAATTTTTTTCATTTTTGAATATTTTAAAAAATTTAATGTAATCTTTAGTTATTAAGTATATATTTATAGATTAAATAAAATGGACTTGAAAAGTAAAAATCATAGCTAATAACTATATTGTAATATATAATTTGTTCGATTATGTTCCAAAGGAAAACCAAAGGTAGTAAGAAAATAATTTTATTATATTTGGTATTTTTAAAATTTACTAGCCAAATATATGAAATTATTGGATATGATATTATTATATATCTGTTACCTAAAGATGGAATAAACATAAAAAAATTGAATATAGAAACCCATACTAATAAAAATAGATATAAGTTTTTTGTTTTTAGATTGCTGGTTATTGTTTTTTCATTTTTTATAAAAAACATAATTATAAGGAATAGATATAAAAATACTATATTTTTTATTGTTCTAATCCATCCTGATTGATTGGATATTTCTTCAAATGCTTCAATATTTGTGTATTTATCAGATAAATTAGATAGAAAAGCTGGCAAATATTGTTGAAAATATTCTATAAACTCAAGACTAAATGTTTTTGTAAAAAAACTAATAATAAAAATTATTTTCCATGATTTTTCAAATCTTTTAGATAGCTGCGCTATCATTAATACGGCTAAAAATATCCAATAAGAGCCATGAAAATATGGAGTTAATAATGCCAATAAAAAATATTTTTTATTGTTATTTCTATATATTTGAAATATGCAGTAAACAGCAATCCACGAAGCTGTCCAAAAACGCATTCCATTAATATTAAATATTTGATTGTATGTAAATAAATATAATAAAATATATGAAGTTATTGACGAATCAAATTTTTCTTCTGTAGTTAAAAATCTTAATGATTTTAAAGAATAATAAGAAAATACAATTGCAAAAACCATGAACATTACATGGTAATTATCTGTAATTCTTGAAATATAAAATGCTATAGTATCGAAGTAATAATCTTTTTTTCCATCGTCAAAATATAGAAAATCTAACAAGTTATTAGTGAAGTCTGTTAGATTTGTATTTTGAAAATTTTCAAATTTTGCTCTATAAACTTGAGCATCAAGCCCGCCTTCTATACCTTTTCCACTTGGGATTGAAAAGGCAATACTAAAGAAGATTGCTGTAAAAAAAAAAGTAAAATATGAAGATCTAGTGTTGATTCTTCTTAGTGAGTACACGAAGGCAAAAAAAGGTGAAATTAAAAATAATATATATTTTATTGTTATATCACCTTTTTTTTCTTTAAGCCATATTTGCATTTTTAAAATTTAAATTTTATTAAAAGTGGTTTTATAATTAAGAAGTAGTCTAATCTTGCAATTTTTGCATATGTAATATAAAAAATTATATATGATATTAATCCAATTATTAAGATTGATATGTTATCAAGGTTTAAGAAAATAACTAAAAAATAATAATCTAATGAAAGAAATAAAATTGAGGGTATTACTATTTTTATAATTAAATTGATCGGGAATAATTGGTGAAATTTCACATTAAATAATTTAATTACTGCATAAAGTAAAAGAAATGTTTTTAGTAATTGGCAAAATAGAGAGATTAAGCTAATTGCGTATGGTGAGTTGATGGTTTTAATGCTGATGTACTCTAATGTAATTACTAAGATAGCAATAAAAAAATGTACATTTGAATAATATTTTACTTTCCCTGTATTTATCAATAATGGTGCATATATTATAATGGAAAAAAAATTTATTATTGATTTTATTTGGAAGTAAATGGCTGAGTTTTCATACTGCTTCCCATATAGAAAAACAATGAGAATATCAGCAAAAAACCAAGTGTATAATAATAGGGGGTAAATTAATAATACTGATTTTTCAAAAACACTTTTCCATATTGGAAATATATCTTTTTTAGGATCCATGTTTTCATGACTCATACGTGAAAATACAGGTCCTAATACAACTGAAGTAGCACCGACAATCATTCCAACAAATGGAAGCTCTAAAGAGCCATTGGAAAACTCAGCAAATACTTCAGTGCCAAAATAGCGACTAATGAAAAATTGATCAGATGAGCTGATGAGTATTCCCCATAAGCTTGCATATAAAAGTGGTAAGGAAAACTGAAATATTTCTTGATAAGAAGTTTCACATTTTTGTTTACCTTTGTTTTTAATAGGATAGTATTTAAAGAAAAGTGCCAAAATAAATGAAAAAAATGAAGCAACTACAATGCCTATAATGGCTTGGATATAATTTCCATCAAATAAAATTACAGGAGCAGTAACAAGACACAGCATTATAAATTTTGTGATAACTGTGTAGATGGCCATAATTCTGGTCATTTTATACGTGGCCAGTATTCCTTCAAGCCCCATTGTTGGTAACATTAAAAATGGTACTGGAGAAAAAATTTTTAATGCTAACGATAAATCAGGATTATGAAAAAAAATAGATATTTTATCCGCAGAAAAAAATATTAATATACTAAAAATTCCACCCATTAAAAAAAATAGGTTTGTTATTTTTTTTATCAGGCTTTTAGCTTGGCTGATTTCTGTACGAGGTAAGAAGTAAGAGTATGCCTTTGGAAGTCCCAAGGTGAAAACAGTTAAAAAGGTACTATAAATATAAAAAACCTGTTTATACGTACCATAGTCTGATTTACTCAAGTAACGGCTAAGAATAACAGAACTCACTATGCCGAAACTAAAAGTGAAGAGGCTTCCCAAAGCAATCCAAAATGCTTGCTTCGTATTACTGCTTGAGTTTTCCATGTATATCTTTCCAGATGGTTTCTTTCACAGGAAAGAAATTAAAGAATTATATTTTTACTAACCTGGATAAGTCTAAAGTTCTATTTTCTATTTTTTAGAGGAATGTTTTATATGTTTATTGAACTTTAGAACCATACTCATAATTAGCATAGCGATAATACCCATACTTGGAACCGTATTTGCGGCTTCTGGCCACCATATCGTTAAAGATCACACCCTTAACATTTCCACCCGCCTGGCGTATACGTTTGGCAGATTCATCAATTTCACCCAGGGTGGTCTGGTTGGCCCGTGCCAGCAGGAATGTAGCGCCTGCATGTGGGGCCAGTGCCATGGCGTCAGAAACTGCCAGCACCGGGGCACTGTCAAGCAGCACCAGATCATATTGTTTGGCCAGTTGGTTCAGTTTTTCTATAGCCAGTGCGGAGAGAAGCAGTTCTGATGGGTTGGGTGGCAATACACCGGTACTTAAGAAGTCTACATTGGGCAGCACGTTTTTATGAATGGCCTGTTCTGCAGTAATGGTGCCGCTAATGAATTCACTGGCCCCATTGTGGCGGGGTTTGCCAAAATACTGGTTAAGGTAGCCTTTACGCAAGTCGGCATCTATCAGCAATATTTTCTTATTGGCCGAACCCAGTACGGCAGCAAAGTTCACGCTAATGAAGGATTTACCAATAGTGGGGGTAGGACCGGTAATGAGCACAATGTTGTTGCTGGCTTCCAGCATGGCAAATTGCAGGGCGGTGCGCAGGCTTCGCAGGCTTTCAATGGCCGGGTCTTGCGGGGCCACATAGGCCAGTACATGGTTGCCCGGTTTTTTACTGGTGGCTTCCATGTATTGTGTGGTTTGCTGTATTGAACGGGGCACGGTGGCAAACACATGCATGCCCAGGTTTTGTTCAATTTCATTGGCTTCTTTAATGCCAGGGTGTAGCATGCTGCGTGCAATGGCAACGCCAGTACCTAACATTAAACCAAGCAATACACCCAGTGCCAGAACCAGTGCTTTTTTAGGTTTAACAGGTTGGCCGGGTACAACGGCTTCATCGATTACCCGTACATTACCTACTTTGCCTTCTTTTACCAGGCGCAGTTGTTGGGCGCTGTTTAACAGGTTTACGTACATTTCACTGTTAACTTTTACGTTGCGGGTAAGGGTAAGCAGTTGTTGTTCCAGCTCGGGCATTTTTTTAACGCTGCTGGTAACTTTGGCAATTTCCTTGTTAAGCGCGGCAATTTGCTGGTCGATGGCTTTAATGCTGGGGTGGGCGGCGGTAAATTGGGGGGTAAGTTCGCGGCGCTTTTGTTGCAGTTCCAGCAATTTCAGTTGCAGGTTAACGCTGGTGTCTAAAGAGGCCTTGCCTTCGGCGCCCAGGTCAAAAGTGCCTTTCTGGTCGCGGAATTCAGTGTACTGGCTTTCAGATGCCTGCATTTGCTGGCGCAGCTCGGGCAGGAAGGCATCCAGAAAGCTTAAGGATTTATCGGCTTCAGCGGCTTTGCGGTCAATGTTTTGTTTTACATAAACATTGCCCAAGGTATTCAGGATTTCGGTAATTAATCGGCGGTTGGGGCCTTCCAGCGTAACGGCCAGCATACCAGATTGTTTGCCTTTTTCGCTTACTTGTAGTTGGTTCTGTAGCTGATTGATTTTTGCCTGGCGAGAGGTGCTTACTACCGTAAAGCGGGCGCCAGGTTTGGCTTGCAGGCTGGCAATGTTAACGCGGCCGGGTTCGCCGTTGTACAAAAACGTGTGGGTTTGGTCGGCTGGGCCGCTTACCAGTAAATCATTGTTTTCAGTGTACAAGTCATAACCGGTTTCGGTGGCCACCAGTTTAAGTTCTGTGCCTAACAGTTCAGCGGGTACGTCCAGCTGGCTTAGGCGAATGTTTTCGGTGCCCGATACATAACCCCCAAAACCAAAGACCCCCGGGTCAGACAGCCCGGTCGCCCGTTTGGCCAGCCATTGGCCAACAATAGGAATGTAATCAGGCGTGGCGCTATTGTTCAGTTGCAGGCGGTCTACGGTTTCACCGATCACCATGCGCGAACGCAGTATTTCAATTTCAGCCGCTACCGGGGAACCGGTATCAAACAGCAGGGCCAGTTCGCCCATGGCCGGGTTGGTGTTGCCCTGGTTTTGCTCTACCTGAATCATGGTGTTGGATTGGTAGATGGGGGTGCTGAACATGGCGTAGGCAATGGCCAGCAGGGTGCACACGCAGGTAATGGCAACGATTAGCCATTTGGCATCTAAAATGGTGTCAAGAATGGCCAGTAAATCTATTTCGTCATTATCTTTTTGTTGGTGTAAAGACGAAGATGGGTTTTGCTGTGGTGCGTTCATGAAGTACTTGGTAAATAGTGGGGTGAAACAGGGGTGGTGGTGGAAAAGGGCGCTTAGCTGATTTTTTTGATTAAGTTTGCCCAGTGGCTAACGCCTTGGGTAATTAGCTGGTGCGAGGTTTCAAACGCGGCACGGTCTTTTCGGTAGGGGTCGGCAATTTCAGTTTTTTGGCCGGGGCCGGTGTGGCCCAGGCAATGTACCTTGCCACGGGTAAAGGGGTATTTTTGTTCCAGCTCTTGTTTATGGCTGGTTTCCATTACCAGAATTAAGTCGGCCTGGGTGCACATGTAACTGCTAATTTGCTGGGCACGGTGGGCCGAAATGTCCAGCCCGTGTTCCAGGGCAACTTCCTGGGCGGTTTTGTCGGCCTCATGCCCGCTTAGGGCGGCCAGGCCGGCCGACCAGATGTTTTTTTCGGGCAGGGCGGCCTTTAGCAGGGCTTCAGCCACCGGGCTGCGGCAGATGTTGCCAATACAAACGGTAAGAATGTTGTTCATTACGGTTGTGTTTAGTTGGTGGCGTTTACAGTAGAAATAGCCGCACCGTAACTAGGCAGAATGTTGCTGATGACACGGTTCCAGCGTACCACGCGGGCGGGGTCTACATAGACCATGTCTTGGGGTTTCAGCTGGAAGCCGCTGGCCAGTATAAGGGCGATGGGTGAGCTGGCATCCAGGTGGAAAATTTCAGCCTGTTCCTGTTTGCCTTTGCGAATCACGTAAATTTGGCCGGGGTTGCTGCTAATAGAGGTGCCGCCTTTTTCACCCAATGCCTGGGCCAGGGTAAGCTGGCCGTCGTTCATGACCAGGGCTTCCGGTTTTAACACTTCGCCCATCATGAATACTTTGGCGCGGTCGCGGTTGTTCACGCGTAGCATGTCGCCGTTTTTAAGCATGATGCGGTTGGGGTTAATGCCCTGTTCGGTTAATTGCGCCAGGTTAATGCGGGTTTCTTTGCCATTGCGGTTAAGCATAATGGAAGAACGGTCTGCTTTCTCGGTTAAGCCGCCTGCACGGTTAAGGGCTTCGGGTAGGGTCATGGGGATGTCGTTCAGGTTTTGCAGGCCGGGTCTGTTGACTTCACCATCCAGATAAACGCGACTGTTGCGGTAGGAACGGATTTGTACGGTAAGCTGCGGGTCTGTAATGTAAGTGGACAGGGTTTTGGTGAGCTTGTCGCGAATTTGCAGTTCGGTCAGGCCGGAAACCTTAACGGCACCGGCAAACGGAAACTGGATGCGGCCATCGGCACTAACGTTATAGCCGGTGCCTACGTTGCCGCCTTCAACGCTGGCGGCGGCAGTGGCACCGGCAAGCGAAAGTTCGGGGTGGTCCCATACAATAATATTCAGGATATCGCCCGGGCCTACGGTATAGGCGGCGGGGTTGCCAAACAGGTGGTTGACGTTGGTAATAACGGGCTGGTTCAGGGTTTGATGTTTAATAAGAGCTGCATCTATGGTTATTAAGGCACCGGCGGGTGCTTCACCGTCTTTTAACTGTTCGTTGTTGTCCAGTTCGTTTTGTACTGAACCGGGGCCACCCATGTACATGCCAGGGG
>LFRM01327216.1_pt1 | contig 16317 bp, 15 predicted proteins | sample 618341 | NCBI WGS metagenome assembly LFRM01 (sample SAMN03654438, study PRJNA283298) | anaerobic digester metagenome | isolation source: pool of bioreactors CSTR01a, CSTR02a, and CSTR03a thermophilic anaerobic... | place: Denmark: Kgs. Lyngby | collected 2014-05-21 | reverse complement strand
TAATTACTTTTCTTGTAAATAGATATTTTTGATGATATTTTATAGTTGAGATCGGTTTTACATATTTTTTAAGGGGGAGCCAATGAAAGAGGTTGTAGTAGGTCTTGTAGGAAGTGGCTATGCAGCTCACTTGCACTGTAATGGTTATAAAAATGTGGGCGGAGTCAGGGTTAGACTTAAGACCATAGTAGATATTGATTTGGAAAAGGCTCAGGAGTTTATAGGACTCTACGGCTTTGAAAAGGCAATTACCAGCTTTGAAGAACTTCTTAGAGATGAAGAGATAGATATTGTGGATATAGTAACTCCACCCAGCCTACATAAGGAAATGGTAATCAAGGCTCTTGAAGCTGGAAAACATGTAATATGTGAAAAACCCTTTACTGGCTATTTTGGCCAGGAGGGGGATGAAGCGCCTGTTGGAGAAAAGGTATCTAAAGCCCATATGTATAAAGAAGTTGTAGCGGAGCTAGAGGAGTTAAGAAAAGCATACGAGAATTCAGGCAAGTATCTTATGTATGCTGAAAATTTTGTTTATGCCCCAAATATCCAAAAGTCTGCTCAAATAATTAGAAGTAAAAAAAGCAGGATCCTATTTATGAAAGGCGAAGAAAGCCTAAAGGGTTCTAGCTCACCAGTAGCTGGAAGATGGGATAAGACAGGGGGAGGTTCACTGATAAGAATAGGCAGCCATCCCATAACTGGAATCCTTTATCTTAAGCAGGTGGAAGCTAAGGCTAGGGGACAAGAAATTACAGTAAAATCCCTAGTTGCCGATACAGGTTTTGTGACTAGAGAAATACCTGAAGAAGAAAAAAGGCACCTAGATGTGAGGCCCTTAGATGTTGAGGATCTAGCAACTCTTACTTTAACCTTTACTGATAATACCAAGGCCCTTATAATTGCAGCGGATGTCTGCCTTGGGGGTACAAAAAATTATGTGGAGATTTATTGCAATGATGCTTCCCTTATTTGCAATTTAACACCTACAGATATACTTGAGTCCTATTTCTTAGATGAAGAAGGTCTTGAAGATGTAAATATATCTGAGATGCTGCCAAGTAAACTAGGATGGAATAAGGTTTTTGTAGCCGATGAGATTCTTAGGGGGTATTCAGATGAACTTAAGGATTTTGTTGAGGCAGTGGCCTATGATAGGGAGCCTCTCTCTGGCTTTGATTTAGCCTATGAATCAACTAGGGTTATCTACGCAGCCTACTGGTCTGCAGAAGAGGGAAGAAGAATAGACTTATAAAAAAATATGCCTTGTGAAATTTCACAGGGCATATTTTAACTTGTGGATTCTCTTGAGAATATGAGAATTACTATTAGGCAAATTAGGCTAAGGCCTGCAGAGAAGATAAAGCCTGATAGGATACCAAAATTCTCTGAAAGAGCCCCCATAAGTGTTGGGCCAAGTAGCATTCCTACACCATAGGATGATTGAAAATAACCTGTTACCCTGCTTCTTTGCTGCCAGGGCACTTTTTTAATTACGAGGCCACCTAGTAAGGTAAAGGTCAAAGAATTTGATAGGCCAGCTAGGACCTGAAGGCCATAGAGTTGAGTTAGATTACTTGCCCAGGGGATAAGTAGAGAAGAGCAGAAAAAAATCATATAACCTGTAAAGAGAAGTTTTTTCTCTCCAAATTTTTCTAGGAGACTACCACCTATAAAGGGCCCTACTAGCATCTGAGGTACAATAAAACTCATATTTAGAACCCCTAGTTGCCACATACTTGCCCCAAGGCTTCTAGCAACCAGGGGAGTAAAGGTAAAGGTTGTGCCATAGGTTATTAATTGAGCCAGAGTGACAAGTCCAGTGTAGAAGATAAAAGATTTACTAATTATGGGCTGGTTACTAAAGTCATTATTATTGCCTTCTTTAAGAGACTGCTCCTCTACAAAGGGAAGACAGACTAGTGCGGCTAGAGCTCCTAGAATAGAGGCAATAAAGATTGAGGACATTCCAAAGAAATTTCCTGCTATGGAGCCTACAAGCATCCCCAAAAACATCCCAGTTCGATTGTAGCTAGAAAGATGACCAAGGGCTTTTGGGGCTTCTAGGCTGTCATAGTAGCTTGCATAAAGTACTGAGGCATTAGCCCATGAGGCAGCAGCCATACCTGCAAAAAGCCTGGCTGTAAAAATAAAAGCAACAGAGCTCTTAGCAAGAAACAATAGGCCGCTGATTAGGGCAAAACCAGCACCAAAAAATAGAAAAAGCTTTTGACTACTTTTCTTATCTGCTGCTATCCCAAAGGGGATCCTTAGTAAGGTCTGGCTAAGTCCATAGGCACCACCAATAATACCAACCATGGTATAGCTGGCTCCAGAATCCTTGGCATAGCTACTAAGCTGGGGAGAGTAGGCATAGAGGGAAAACCAAAAAAACAGGGTAAAAAGCCCCATCCACTGGCGACTGTTTACCCCTTTAATTTTCGTCATTATTCTCTATATTTGGCCAGATAGCTTTTGGCACTATCTAGGCAGCGCTTGGCATGCTCAGCATAGCCATACTTTTCTACTGCAGCTAGGTTGGGAAGCTCAATTGAATAGGGAATTTTGGGCATGGCATTGAGAATGTCTATAACATCTATTCCACCTTCTCCTACATAATCCCTAGCCTCTCTAAGAATTCTTGTCATCTCATCTGGATCAGCTGGAATTTCTGCTGATGCGTCGCAAAGATGAGCAAAGTGGAACCACTCTCTAGGAACTTTTTTTAGCTCCTCTACCGTGTCAAGGGCTCTATGGAAATGGTGAACATCAATCATTATTCCAGCATTTGGCCTATTAACGCTCTTAAGTACATCAACAGTTGCGGCTAGATCCTTAACTGCAGCAATTGGGACATACTCTAGCTGGACTCCTAGGTTATACTGGGCAGCAAGGTCACAAAGCTCGGCAAATTTTTCTAAGTAATAATCACGGTCTGGGGTCCATATACTACTAAGTACTTGGGTTCCGCCAAGCTCTACTGCTGTTTGCATAGCAGCTTCGTATTTTTTTACATCCATTCCATCAAAGATTCTTGCTAGTTCAACATCTAGTAGCTTAATACCGGTATTTTTAAGTACTTCTTTGGTTTCCTTCATTAGTGGCTTGTTCTTTGAAAGGTCATAGTCAGGCTCACCTGGAAGACCCATGTAGATCTGACGCATACTCACATAGTCATAGCCTGCATCGGCAGCAATTTGAGCGATTTCTGGGGGAGAAGTGTTGAGAACTGTAAGCTGGGCCAATGAGAATTTTTGTTCCATTTTTTTCTTCCTTTCTGCAAATCATTTTCTAAGTTCTTGCCATAAAAGCCCATACACTATTGTCTCTCACCTTAAATGCATAGACCTTATCTATGATTTAACATAGCACGGCTTTATTTGGCTGTCAATTCATGATAGAAAAAAATTAATTATAATACGGCAAATTAATAAATGGGATGCTCTAGTTCCTGATAGCAAAAATCAAGAAAGATCCTTAGAGCTGGGGTAATTGGAGTGTTTTTATTTCTTAAAAGGCTTATGTCTCTATAGATGGTTTTATCTTCAAAAGGAAGGGCTTTAATATTATAACTATCAAGAGCAGGGATCTTAGGCATTATGGCAATCCCGAGGTCGGATCCAACAAAGGCAGCCATGGAATTACACTCATCAACAATAAAACTTGTGTTGGCTACAGCTCTATGGGATTTGAATAGCTGTTCAGTAGTAGCGTATAAATCAGTATTCTTTTGAATCATAACAAGGGGACTATCTGCGAAATCTTCGAAACTAACCTCTTCTTTTGAGGACAAGGGATGGCTGTTATTGACCATTAAGTAGAGCATTTGCCTTGTTATGGGCAGAACCTCTATATCTTCACTCTTAAGCTCTGAATGGGAGCTGATTACAAGGTCTAGGCTCCCATCAAGCAGCTTGTCTATCAGGTAATTGGCTTTGTCTACTAAAAAGTTAAACTTTATATTTTTGTTTCCTTGATGGGAGTAGAAGGCATCAATAATGCCTGGGACCACATCAAAGCTTACACTGTAGATGTAGCCAAGGCTTATAATATCGGCACTGGGATTAATCATGTTTTCAAGATGGGATCTACCCTGGTCTAGAATATTTAAGGCGCTCTCCACGTAGGGGAGAAAAGCCTCACCATAATTTGTTAGGATGTTTTTTTTACCTGTAGTTTCAAAAAGGGGAACTGAGAGCTCTTTGGAGAGCTCCTGAAGGGCGTAGCTTAGACTGGGCTGGGATATATTTAGGTTTTCTGCAGCTCTTGTGTAGTGCAAAGTATCTGCCATTTCCACAAAATACCTTAGTTGTTGTAGGGTCATAGTTAACCTCTTTCTTGTTTTTAATATTTAATCATAGAGACTTTCTATCATTATCATACAAAAGTGGTATTGGACATGCAAGTGAAGAAAAGTTAAAATTTAAATAGATAAACTAAATATCTTGTGTTTTTTGAAAGGAGTAGTCATGTTACTTCCCCATTCTATTAATATTTGTGAAGTAGGCCTAAGAGATGGTCTCCAGAACGAAAGTGTAATACCGTCAACAGAAGAGAAAGTTTTACTTGCAAAGAAATTAATTAAGGCTGGTTTTCGTGTAATTGAGCTGGGTTCTTTTATGAGTCCTAAAGCGGTGCCCCAGATGGCAGACACAGACCAGCTTTTTTTGTCCATGGGAGAAGTAGAGGGTGTAGAATTCAGAGCTTTGATTGCTAATTTAAGGGGAGTTCAAAGAGCCATAGCCTGTGGATGTAAAAAGGTAAAGCTCAATGTATCGGCGAGTAGAGGTCATAACCTATCCAACCTTAATATGACACCAGAAGAAAGTGTAGCTGGGTTTAGAGAATGTGTTGACCTGGCAAATGAGAATAGCATTGAGATTTCTGGATCCATCTCCATGCCCTTTGGTTCACCCTGGGAAGGAGAGATACCAGTTGAGGACATACTAAGCATAATTGAAGCCTACCGCTCCCTTGGAATAACAGAGATATCCCTATCCGATGCCTCGGGCATGGCGGTCCCCAACCAGGTCTATAAAATATGCAAACTAGTTAAAGATAAGTACCCGGAGGTTACCTGGTGGCTGCATTTTCATAACACTAGGGGGGCAGCTATGGCTAACATCCTGGCAGCAATGGAAGCAGGAATTACAAATTTTGATTCCTCTTTTGGGGGAATCGGAGGATGCCCCTTTGTGCCAGGAGCTGCGGGCAACATAGCCAGTGAAGATGTGGTTCACATGTTAGAAGAGATGGGAATTAATACAGGCATTGATTTAAATGAACTAATGGATATTAGTAGGCAGGTACTTGAAATAACAAAGGCTAGTGGTGATAGTTACTTATTAAAAGCAGGGCCTTCAAAGGATTTATTGCGTTAAAAGAGGAGGAAAATAGATGAGTAGAATGAGTTCAATGGACGAAGCCTATGCAAAACTTGATCAAGATCAGATTGATGAGATAGAAGAAAAATTTGCAAGAGCCGACGCCGCACAAAAAGAATTTGAAAAATGGAGCCAAGAGGATATTGATAGGACCATTCAAGCTATAGCTTGGAAGGTTGCAAATACACAAACTTTCCTAGAGCTGGTAGAAATGAGTATAGCAGAGAGCAAGCTTGGAGATCCTGAGAGTAGAAAGAACAAGCGCTTTAAGATTAGAGGAGTTCTACGGGACGCCCTTAGACAAAAAAGTGTTGGAGTAATTGAGGAACTTCCCGAGCTTGGAATAGTTAAGTACGCAAAGCCAGTGGGTGTTATAGCCTGTGTGGTACCAGCAACCAATCCCGACCTTACTCCTGCAGGAAATGCAATCTATGCTCTTAAGGCTAGAAATGCGATTATCTTTTCACCCCATCCTAGAGCCCTTAAGACAGGTGGACGCACTATAGAGCTGATGAGGGAAGGCCTTCGCCAGGTAGGAGCTCCTGAGGACCTGATCCAGATTCTAGGCCAGGGTAAAGCCAAGGTTAATAAGTCATTATCTGAAGCTTTAAACACTAAATGTGACCTTGTTATAGCAACTGGTGGCCAGGGAGTTGTAAGAAGAGCCTATCACTCAGGAACTCCAGCCTTTGGAGTTGGTGCAGGTAATGCTACCATGGTCTGGGATGAAACAGCTAGGGAAGATCTAAAGATAGCAGCTACAAATACCATGCTTTCAAAAACATCAGATTTTGGTTCAGGCTGCTCAGCTGATGGCAACATAGTCATTCAAGAAAGTATTTTTGAAGAGGCAGTTGAGGCCCTTGTTGAAGCAGGGGGCTACCTTCTAAATCCAGAGGAGCAGGAAGCAGTGACAAAGATTGTCTGGGACGAAGAGTGCCACCGCCTTGCAGATTCAGTTGCCCAGTCACCTCAGAGAATGGCAGAGCTGGCAGGCTTTAGCATTCCAGAAGATAGAAAGTTTCTAATAGCCTATGGAAGTGGATCCTATACAAGTAAGTATGAAGATGTTTGGTGTAGGGAAAAGCTTTCAACCATCTTAGCAGTACATAAATATAGTGGCGAGTTCCAAAATGCCATTGAAATCGTTAAGGCAATTCATGAAGTGGGTGGCAAGGGCCACAGTGTAGGAATTTATTCTTGGGATGATGATCATATCCACAGATTAGCCCTAGAAGCTCAGGTTGGAAGGATTATGGTTCGTCAGCCCCAGTCCAGAGCCAACGCAGGAGCCTTCACTAACGGAATGCCAATGACATCAAGTATTGGCTGTGGAACCTGGGGAGGCAATGCTACCTCAGAAAACGTCCACCTACATCATTACATGAATACCACCTGGGTTTCCAAGGAAATTCCTGAGGATAGACCCAGTGATGAAGAATTATTTGGTGAATTCTACGAACCTGAAAGAGAAGGGAGGGCTTAATGAAGAGACTGGTCTCAGACCAAGTAGTTGAATACCTTGAAAGAAGAGGGGTTGAATACGTCTTTGGTTTAACTGGACATACTGTAATTGGAATGTTAGAAGCCCTATCTAGAAGTGAAAAGGTTAAATATATCTCCTTTAGAAATGAGCAATTAGCTGCCATGGCAGCAGATGGATATGCCAGGGTCAAAAAAAGAGCAGGAGTGGTCTTAAGTCACCTAGGCCCTGGTATAGCCAACACCATAACAGGTGTTGCCAATGCCTCCTTTGATTCCATCCCCATGGTGCTAATTGCTGGAGATGTACCCAGTTACTATTATGGCAAACATCCTCACCAGGAGGTTAATCTCCATGGAGATGCCAGTCAGTATAGGCTCCTTGAACCTATAGTTAAAAGAGCCTGGAGAGTTGACCATGCTGATGCTATGCCAGAGATTCTTGATAAGGCCTTTAGGCTAGCAGAGAGTGGTAGACCTGGTCCGGTACTTATATCTGTACCTATGGATATCTTTTCTGAAAAGGTGGATGAAGATCTTTTTAGAAGGACCATGCTGGACTCTGGTGAGACCATAAAACCAGCTCTAGCACCCAGTGCAGCTAAAGAGATAGCTAGAAAATTAGTGGAAGCAAAAAATCCAGTAATTCATGCTGGAGGAGGAATTCTACTAGCCCAGGCTTCTGATGAGCTCCAGGCTTTGGTAGAGTTTTTAGATATACCAGTGTCGCGTAGCCTTATGGGTCAGGGATGCCTCTCAGACACCCACCCACTGATGCTAGGTCAAACAGGTTTTTGGGGCCTTGAGTTCACCCATAAGATGACTTCAGAAGCTGACCTGATTTTGGGACTTGGAACCAGGTTTGCTGAAGCAGATAGCTCTAGCTGGTATCCAGGGGTGACCTTTGATATGGATAAAACAGAGTTTATGCAAATAGATATAGATCCCAGTGAAATCGGAAGAAACTATCCAGTATCAATTGGTGCCATAGCTGATTTAAAATTAGCTCTAGCTCAGATTCTAGAAGAAGCTAAAAATCTAAAACCAGAAGGAATCGATAGGCCAGAATTAATTGAATACATCAAAGAAAATAGGCAGGCCTTTAAAGAATCTACTAGAGAGATTTCTGAAGATAGTCGCTATCCTATGACTCCCCAGAGGATCTTAAAAGATGTGAAGGCAGTTATCCCGGAAGATGCCCTGATTTATACCGATGTGGGCTGGAATAAAAACGGAGTAGCCCAGCAGTTTGATATAACTGTTCCAGGCTCAATCCATCACAGCTCTGGACTTGCTACTATGGGTTTTGGTGCTTCTGCCCTTATAGGTGGCAAGCTAGCAGCACCAGATAGGGTGGTTCTAACTCTTGTAGGAGACGGTGGCTTTGGAATTAATCCCAGCGTTCTAGCTACAGCAGTTGAGCAGGACATCCCAGTTATCTGGATAGTAATGAATAACTCTGCCTTTGGTACCATAGCAGGTCTAACCTATGCAAATTACGACACAAAGTTTGGAACTGAGTTTAAGACTCCAGATGGCAAGGCCTACAGCCCTAACTGGGCAGAAGTTGCAAAGGCCTATGGAGTTGATTCAGCCCGTATAGACTCAGCAGAAGAATTTAAGCCAGCACTGGAAAAAGCACTAGCATCTGGAAAGCCATATTTACTGGATGTACCTATGGAGAATATCGGAGTTCCTACACCAGGTTGCTGGAACATAAATGACATCTATACACCCAAAACCAACATTGTTAGGGGAAGAGTAGTAAGAGATGAGGATGGTAAATTCTCACCTCCAAACCACTCAGGTTCCCATAAATAAGGAGGAGGCTGAAATGGACATTAACATTAACACTAAACTAATCACACTTCTGGGTAAGCCCCTTTCACAGTCCTATGCTGCCAGGATGCAAAACGCAGCCTATAAAGCAGCTGGATTAAATATGATGTATTTCTACACTGAGGTAGAAAATGATCATCTAGGTGATGTAATTAATGGCCTTCGGTATATGAACATAGCTGGATTTGCAGTTACCAAACCCAACAAGGTTGAGGTAATGAAGTATGTGGATGAAGTGGATCCTCTTTGTGAAAAAATGAATGCTAGTAACACAGTAGTAATGAAGGATGGTAAGCTCATTGCCTACAACACCGACGGAATAGGATTTCTAAGATCCTTCTTAGAAGAAGCACCTGATAAGAAGTTGGAAGAGACAGTTTTCTTTAGCCTTGGCTCTGGAGGAGCAGGTAGGGCAATCTGCAGCGTGCTAGCCTATGAAGGGGCCAAGAAAATTTACATTGCTAATAGAACCCTCTCCAAGGCCCAGGACCTGGTAAATGATATCAATGAGAAATTTGCTCCTGTGGCAGAGCTGGTTGATTTTGCAGATCTTGAGGCCATGAAGGAGAAGGTGGCAGAGTCTGATGTACTGATGAATAATACTGGACTTGGTATGTATTCCAGTGTTGATCAGACACCCCTCGATAAATCTTGGCTTGAGGCTTCTCATATTTGTTTCGATGCAACCTATAATCCTGCCAAGACCCGCTTTCTCTTAGATGCAGAGGAGAAGGGCTGTAAGATTATAAATGGCATTGGGATGTCATTGTATCAAGGGGCCAGGCAAATTGAACTTTGGAGTGGACAAGAGGCTCCTGTAGAGGCCATGCGCCAGGAGCTTATGACCATACTAGGAGAATAACAATGAATACCAAAGATAAAGAAAATAAAGGAGGAGCTAGGGGCTTAGTTGCTTGGTTGGATAATCATTTTGAGGAATCAATACTGATAGTCCTTTTAGCAACCATATCCCTGGTAATGCTGGCTCAAATCCTAGCCAGAACCTTCTATAAGTCTATGACCTGGCCAGAGGAATTCTGTAGATATTGTTATATATGGACAGTGTTCTTATCCCTTGGCTATACAGTTAAGAAAGGCAACATGCTTAGAGTTGGGGTGGTCATGGACCTGCTACCCCAAAAGGCTAGGAGAAGTATAGAAATACTGGTAAATATCATTATGCTAGTTCTATTCGTTATTCTTTTCCGCTATGCCATTGTCTATACTGGAAAGATAAAACTAGCAGGTCAGATGTCACCTGCTATGAGAGTTCCAATGTGGCTCATGTACACATCCACAATAATTGGTTTTGGGCTTGGTGCTCTTCGTACAGTACAGGAGATCTTTAAAAACTTTAGAGAATTTGATGTGGAACTTGAATCAACTTTGGAAGCTACTCTAAAAGAGGCTCAATCAGAGGTGGCTGTCACAGGTATCTTTGACGATAAAGAGGGGAGGGACAACTAATGGCACTGTGGGTTTTTGTCGTATTTCTAGTGGCTCTAGTATTCGCAGTACCGATTACTATGAGTATGGTGCTTGGAGCCCTTACACCTCTTATGCTGGGAGGTACAGGAAGTTCAATACAGCAACTTATAGCCAATAGCTTTTCAGGCTCAGACACAACACCAATACTGGCGGTACCACTGTTTATTCTCGGAGGAGTCCTTATGGCCTAGGGAGGTATCTCAAAAAGACTCTTTAACTTCTTTGCTTACTTTATAGGAAACCTACCAGGGGGCCTTCCCTGCGCTGTTATTATCACCTGTCTTTTCTATGGTGCTATATCAGGCTCGGGTCCTGCAACAACTGCAGCAGTAGGATCTATGACCATTCCCTTTCTAGTGGAGATGGGCTATGACAAGACCTGGTCGGCGGGAATGATAGCCACGGCTGGAGGACTGGGGGTAATTATTCCTCCCTCCATACCCTTTGTGCTATATTCCCTAGCTACTGGAGTTTCAACAGGCGCCCTTTTCCTAGGTGGGATTCTACCAGGTATACTAATAGGTCTATCCATGATGGTGTACGCAGTCTACTACTCCATTAAAAAAGGAGAAGACAAGGAAAAAATAAATAAGAAGATGGCTGAACTTAGAGGCCAGGGCCTACTTCGTCTTTTTAAAGAGAGTTTCTGGGCCCTGCTATCGCCAGTAATTGTTCTAGGTGGAATTTACTCAGGAAAGGTAACGCCAACAGAGGCAGCCTGTATATCAGTCTTTTACTCATTATTTGTATCTCTAGTGATTTACAAGTCCTTTACGGTTAAGGAGATTATTCCCTTCCTAGGTAATGCAGTCAAAACCTATGCGCCTCTATGTTTTGTACTGGCTTTTGCAACAGCCTTCGGAAGAGTACTTGCCCTTGCTAAAGCTCCTATCCTAATTGAGAACTTTATACTTAATAACTTTAGCTCAAGTATATCTGTCTTAACTGGTATAGTTATAATCTTCTTGCTTCTAGGAATGGTTATGGATACTGGTCCAGCAATTGTTATCCTTTCTCCTATACTGCTTCCTGCAGTACAGGGGATTGGTGTAGACCCTGTTCACTTTGGTGTAATCATGGTTTGCTGTTTATCAATAGGACTAGCAACACCTCCCTTTGGGCTGGACCTGTTCGTTGCTGGTACTTTAGCAGATCTACCACCTATGTCAGTAGCAAAAAAGGCCTTTCCTTTTATAATTGCCTTTGGAATTGCGCTATTTGCAATTACCTACATACCTTGGTTTAGCTTAGCTTTTCTATAATCTAATCAAACATATATAAAATAAGGAGGACGTTGTGAAGAAATTTCTAACATTACTGCTCATAATCGCACTATTTACCATGGCAGCCTGTGGTGAAAAGGCAGCAGAAACCCCAAAAGAAGAACCTACTGCACCAGCGGACAAAGTGGAGGAAGTAGAAAAAACAGAAAATGATGCATCAGGCTTCGATTCTCTAGATCCACTAGTACTTATTGGCGCCGACAATGCCGGTGTTGGAGCAGCAGCCCAACAATTTGGTGAACTTGTAACAAAACTAGTTGATGAAAAAACAGGCGGTAAATTTACAATTGACTATTTTCCCAACTCCCAGCTCGGTAATGACCAGGAACTACAAGGACAAATGCTCGCAGGAGATATTGACTTTGTAATTGCTCAGACTGCTCAAACAGTATCCTTTGTACCAGAAGTTGCTATCTTTGACCTTCCCATGTCTTTTGCTAAGTATGATGCAGCTACCATTGGGAATGCCCTAAATAATAGTGACTTTACTACCAAAATTAATGAGGCTTATAAGGCAAAGAACATGTATTGCCTTCACTTCTTACAGGGTGGTACCTTTAGAGAAACTACATCCAATAAGAAGATTGAGACCCTAGCTGACTTTAACGGACTTAAGATCAGAACCATGGAAAACAAGAATCATATGGATTTCTGGAAGGCCCTAGGCGCTTCACCAACTCCACTACCCTGGTCAGAAGTATATGTTTCTCTACAACAAGGACTAGTTGACGCTCAAGAAAATGCCACTGATACTTGCGTTGGTGCCAACCTTCAAGAAGTACAAGACTATCTAGTAATGACTCACCATATCCTTTATTGTAACCAGTTTCTAATTAATGCAGAAAAATTTGACGGAATTGATCCAGCCTATCAAGCAGTTCTAAAAGAAGCTGTTGCAGAAGCTGCTGTAACTATCGAAGCTGACCTTGTAAGAATTAATGACGAGAATAGACAAACACTAATCGACGGAGGCATGGAAGAAGTAGTTTTTGCAGATTCCTTTATAGATGAGGTTCTTGAAAAAGTTAAGGGTGTTTACGAATCAATTAGTGCTGAAATTGGCCAAGATTATGTTGATTCGCTAATGAATGCACTTGGAGAATAAGAAGTAAGTAAGAAGATGGTACAATAAACCTCTTAGAAATCGCTTAGAAAAAATATTAGATCCATTCATATTGGCGACCATTTAGACAACACCTAAATGGTCGCTTTTCTTAGAAACATATAAAAGAGGCAGACATTTCGCTTTGAACTAATGTAAGCCTCTTTTATATGCACCCTAACATTTATTTAGTTAGTGTTTCTTTTAGAATTATAAGTTCTCCCTTATCAGCATCAAGCTCAGCTAGGACTCCAAAGGGTAGGGTTAGTGTGGGAGAGCAGTGGCCAGCTTGGAGGTTATAGATGGTGGGCTTATTAGCTCCCTTTATGTGGTCATCTATTAGCTCTATTAGGCTTAGGTTTTCTTCGTGTTTACTGCTTTCACAGTTATTAAAGTCACCCAGGATAATACCGGCGGCATCATCAAACTTGCCAGCAAGTCTTAGCTGGTTAAACATCCTATCTATGTTGTAGGGGTCTTCATTTACTTCTTCTATAAAGAAAAGTTTGTCTTTTGTGTCTACCTCATAGGGGGTAGCTAGGGTGTCAACAAGTAGGGAGAGGTTACCTCCTATTATGGTTCCCCTTGCTATTCCACCATTTATGGTAATTATTTCTTCTCCTGGAGGATTGTTATAGGGATTTGCTTCTCCTTCAAAAACATTTCTAAAAAGACCGTCTCTAGAAAAGTCACTAAAGTCTTCTATCATATCTGAAGAAGCCATGGGGCCGTGGAAGGTTACAAGATTTGATAACTGATTAAAGGCCACATGCAAAGCTGTTATGTCACTGTAGCCTATAAAGACCTTGGGGTTATTTTTTATCAGTTCATAGTTTAGCTTGTCCAGAATTCTTGGAGTGCCATAGCCTCCTCTAACGCAGAGAATACCATCTACTTCCTTGTCTTCAAACATCTCTTCTATGTCCTTAGCCCTTATGTCGTCGGAGCCCGATAGGTAGCCCCGCTTTTCATAGGGGCTCTTTCCCATCTTTACTTTAAAACCCATCTCTATTAGCTTTTCTTTAGCTTTATTTACATTTTCTGGGGAGGTGGGGCTGGAAGGAGATATTAGGCCAATGGTATCTCCAAGGGCTAGAGCTTTTGGTTTATTCATGGATTAATCCTTTCTTACTTGCTTAATAATAGTAAAATTAAAAACTAAGACCAGCTCAAATATTAGGCTTATCTATAGGGAGTCACCTACTGAGCTATCTGCAGACAGATTAATTATAGCAGAATATTTAAAGAAGAATCCTTTTTGTAAGATTTGTTTTTTAAGCAGATGGATTTAGTATAATAAGAACAAAAAGAAGGTTAGGAGGCGGATATGGTTTACTGGGAAGTTATGGACTCTCCCATAGGAGAAATAGAGTTTGCAGCCCTAGAAGGAGAGCTGGTTTACTGCGCCTCAGCTAGGGAGAGCGGTTCTGATATGTTTGATTGGCTGGATAAGTACTTGCCAGATGAGAAAATAACCAGAGGAAAAAACAAGGTATTAGAGGAGGCTACGAGTCAGCTAGAGGCCTTTCTCTTGGGAGAAAGTAAGAAACTAGATGTGCCTCTTAAGCTAATTGGGACTCCTTTTAGGATAGAAGTCTGGCAGGCCCTTAGAACCATCCCCTTTGGTGAAACCAGGAGCTATGGTGAGCTGGCTAAACAGATTGGAAAACCTGGTGGGGCCAGGGCCATTGGTCAGGCTAATAATAAGAATCCCATTTCCTACTTTGTACCCTGACATAGGGTAATAGGCGCCGGTGGCGACCTGGTGGGTTTTGGAGGGGGACTTGATGCCAAGGTCTTCCTACTGGATCTTGAGGGTTCCAGCTATAAGAAATAGTTAAATAATACTAGTGGCTAGTCTTTCTTAATAAAAAGACTAGCTTTTTATGTACGACGGGCATGTTCCTAGCCTATGGTGAAAGTCCATCGGGGCGTAGTCACAGGCGTTCTCCTATAGCGACTTGCAAGGTCTTCACCGTGAGGTGAAGGCGAGAGGAAGCAATAGCGAAATCGTAGCCTGACGAACAGGAACCCAATACCAAGGCGCATATGACGGATGAGCTGGCCTAGAGTGGTAAAGTCCAAAAGGTGACCGTAACTCATATGTGTAAATTGGGCAGGTAGACGAGGAAAGACTAGGAACTTATCCCGTGAGACCTCATAGGCGGATAATCCGTAGCAACAGCGAACTATGAGGAGTCAGCAGAAGCCATAGTGACCAAGGGGTCAGACTCTAGCATTGAAACCCCTGTAATGGGGGTGGAGCGAAGGGCTGAACAAGCAGATGTCAACTGGAACTAGGAATGTGAGTGTCTAGGTCCGACGAGAGCCTGGAATGAAGACGTAACGGAGTGAAAGGCTCACAAGGAGTTAGGGCTAATAGACACGAAAACAAAAGGAGAAGGAAGACAAGTCATGGACAAGACACTAATGGATAAGATACTTAGCCGAGACAACATGATGCTAGCCCTAAAGAAGGTTAAGGCCAACAAAGGGGCTGCAGGAGTTGATGGGATAGGAGTAGATGACATCGACGACTATCTAAAAGAACACTGGCCGAGTATCAAGGAACGTATCCAAAAGAGAAAGTATAAACCCAGCCCAGTGCTAAGGGTGGAAATACCAAAGCCAGGTGGGGGCGTGCGAAATCTAGGGATACCAACCGTTGTAGACCGAGTCATAGAACAGGCAATAGTACAGGTGATAACACCTATAGTAGAGCCCCACTTCAATGACTATAGCTACGGGTTCAGGCCAGGAAGAAATGCCCAGCAGGCAGTAGTTAAACTGCTGGAGTACTTCAATGATGGCTACCTTTATGTAGTGGACATAGATTTGGAGAAGTTCTTTGACAATGTCCCTCAGGACAAACTTATGTACCTTGTAGGGAAGATAATAAACGACCCTGATACCCAGTCCTTGATAAGTAAGTACTTAAAGGCAGGGGTTATGATTAGGGGAGAGTATGAAGATACCCCCACAGGTACACCCCAAGGGGGAAACTTATCCCCTATACTCAGTAACATCATGCTGAATGAACTTGATAAGGAGCTTGAAGCTAGGGAGCTAAACTTTGTGCGTTATGCTGATGACTGCATAATTGTAGTTAAAAGCAGTGCAGCAGCAAACAGAGTTATGCACTCGGTTACTTGCTGGATAGAAAGAAAGCTGGGGCTAAAGGTCAATGCAAATAAGTCCAAGGTGACAAGGCCGATGAGACTAAAGTTTCTAGGTTTTGGCTTTGTCAAGATGAATGGCAAGTGGGAAGCCACAGCTCATAGGGATTCCTTATCAAACTTTAAGAGAAAGCTAAAGGCATTAACCAAGCGTTCTTGGTCAATAAGTATGGATGAGAGGATTATGAGGCTCAACTGGGTGATAAGGGGCTGGATAAGCTACTTTCGGATGGCAAAGATGAAAGGTCATATGGAGGTGATAGATGGTCGCCTTCGCACTAGACTCAGGATAGTAATCTGGAAGCAGTGGAAAACCGGTGAAAAACGCTACTGGGGACTCAGAAAGCTTGGTGCGCCTGAGTGGATGGCTAAGCAGTCGGCCGGCTTTGGCGACCACTACCAAGCAGTTGCTAAAACAACAGGCTTACACAAAATATCAAAAGAAATCCTCGCTAGGCGAGGACTCGTTTCTTGTCTTGATTATTATCTTGCTTGAACCGCCCAGTGCCGAGCGGCACGCTGGGTGGTGTGAAAGGGGCTACAAGTTAGCCCCTATTCGATTT
>LFRM01243179.1_pt1 | contig 16319 bp, 16 predicted proteins | sample 618341 | NCBI WGS metagenome assembly LFRM01 (sample SAMN03654438, study PRJNA283298) | anaerobic digester metagenome | isolation source: pool of bioreactors CSTR01a, CSTR02a, and CSTR03a thermophilic anaerobic... | place: Denmark: Kgs. Lyngby | collected 2014-05-21 | reverse complement strand
GGTCAATGTGGGCTGCCATGTAACAAGACATGCCGATGTAACGCTGTAGGGAGGGATGAAAGATGAAACAACTCACAGTACCCTTTGATAAGGAAGTATTGAGCGGGCTTGTGGCAGGTGAGAATGTAGAAATTACAGGCGTGCTTTATACGGCGCGCGATGCAGCGCATGCAAGGCTTTGCATGGCGCTGGACGCGGGAGAAGAACTGTCTGTTGATCTTTTGGGACAGACGATCTTTTACGCAGGACCAACGCCCACACCACCTGGGAGGGCATCGGGCGCGATTGGTCCAACAACTAGCATGCGCATGGATGCGTATACGCCAACACTTCTGCGCTATGGCGTGAATGCGATGATCGGCAAGGGGGAGCGTTCAGCAGCTGTTATGGAAGCGATTGCGGAGTGCGGAGCTGTGTATTTTGCCGCGATTGGCGGCTGCGCTGCCTATATGGCATCCTGCATTGAGAAATGCGAAGTGGTCGCCTACGATGATCTTGGAACAGAGAGCATCAAGCGTCTTGAGGTGAAGAATCTGCCGTTAACGGTTGCGGTTGATAGCCGTGGCAACGATGCATATGAGCAGGGTGTGCATGCATACCTTAGGCAATCGCGATAAAACGCCTGCTTCATGCACGAAAAACATGCGTTTATGCACTATACATGCGATTATTCAAAAATAATTTGAATAATTATTCATAAAGCGCTTGACAACCTGCATAAGTGGCTGTATACTATGCACATTCCCTAAGAAATGAAGCTCATAAATTTGAGGAGGATATTACAATGAAAAAGATTTTAGCAATGATTTTGGCAACAATGATGGTACTTGGCTGTGTTGGTGCAGTAGCAGAAGGCGACTTCGTTATGGCGACCAATGCGGAGTTTGCTCCCTTTGAATACAAGGAAGATGACGGCTCTATCATCGGTTTTGACATTGAGATCGCAGCAGAGATCGCAAAGGATCTTGGCAAAACACTGAAGATTGAAGACATGGCGTTTGCCTCCGTTGTTCCTGCTGTTCAAACCGGCAAAGCAGACATCGGTATTGCAGCCATGACGATCACCGATGAGCGTCTTGCAAACGTTGATTTCTCCACTCCTTATTTCATCGCAACACAGGCTTGCATCACCAAGGACGGCAGCGTTGTTGTGGATGCAGAATCTTTGAAGGATAAGAAGATTGGCGTTCAGGAAGGCACAACCGGTCAAGTGACTGCTGAGACCTTCACCGCTGTTGAGAATGTCAGCGCATTTGCAAAAGCAATTGATGCTGTCACCGATCTGAAGAACGGCAAAATCGACGCAGTTATCGTTGACCTGCCCGTCGCAAAGAACATCCTTACAGCTATGAACGATGCAACCCTCATCATGCTCGATATCGAATTCGAAGCTGAGAACTACGGCATCGCAATCAAAAAGGGCAACGCTGAATTGGTTGAATCCATCAACGCAACCCTTGCTCGCATCACCGAAGACGGCACTTTGGATGCAATCACTGCAAAGTACTTCGAAGGCGTTGCTGAATAAGTAAATTTTGATCACTAAAGGATTACCATAGATGCTATAGGCATTGGAAGCGTCGCAGAGAGGACGGCATAGGGGCATAACCCTGAGCTTGTTCCTTTCTGCGACATTCCTGTGTTTATGATTGGAATGTGCCGCAGCGCACAGTGTGGTAGCCGATGTTTCTAAGCAATGGAAGGAAGCGAGGAAAAACACATGTGGATGTGGCTACAAACAGCCGCGCAGGTTGGCGCGGCGGCAGTAGAGAAACTCTCGATTTTTGATCAATGGTGGCTCGCCATTGAGGAGAGCGCGTACGCGGGTACGCTGAACTTCTGGGAGAACATTTATAAGGAAATCTATCAGAATGTGATTTTCAACGACCGCTGGATGAACTATCTCAGAGGTCTTGGCGTGACGCTGGAAGTCAGCTTTTTTGCGGCGATTTTCGGCATTGTGCTGGGTGTTGTGCTTGCGCTGATGCGCCTTTCGGGCTCAAAACCGCTCAGCAAGATTGCGGGCGCGTATGTCGGCATCATGCGCGGAACGCCTATGCTGCTGCAAGTGCTGCTGCTCTATTTCGGTGTATTTGCATCGGTCGATATTGATAAGGTCGTGGTGGGTATCATCGCCTGCGGACTCAATAGCGGTGCGTATGTATCTGAGATCGTGCGCGGCGGTATCTTAAGTGTAGACAAGGGGCAGACGGAGGCAGGTCGTTCGCTGGGACTGACGTCTTGGAAAACGATGAAGCTGATCACCCTCCCGCAGGCGTTCAAGATTGCATTGCCGTCGCTTTGCAACGAGTTTATTACGCTCATCAAAGAGACTTCGATTCTGTCCTATATCGCGTTGGTCGAACTCACAAAAGCGGGCGACTATATTCGCACAAAGACATATAGCGCGTTTACGCCTTATATTGTTTCGGGTCTGCTCTACTTGCTGGTGGTTTCCATCCTAACCAAACTCATCGGCATGCTTGAAAGGAGGTTGCGTCAGGGTGATAACCGTTAAGAATCTATCCAAGAATTTTGACAAGCTGGAAGTGCTCAGAGGCATTGATCAACATATCGCGCCGGGCGAAAAGGTCGTTGTCATCGGCCCATCGGGAAGCGGCAAGAGCACATTCCTGCGTTGCCTGAACCTCCTTGAACAGCCTACAGGCGGGCAGATTTTGTTTGAAGGAACGGACATCACCGATCCTAAATGTAATATCAATAAAATTCGCAGCAGGATGGGCATGGTTTTCCAGCAGTTCAACCTGTTTCCGCATCTAACCGTCATGCAAAACCTGACCCTTGCGCCCATCAACCTCAAGATGATGACCAAGGACGAGGCGAATGCAAAGGCGATGAAGCTTCTGGAACGCGTTGGGCTGACGGAGAAGGCAGAATGTTTTCCAAAGCAGCTTTCAGGCGGTCAGCAGCAGCGTATTGCGATTGTGCGTGCACTTTGCATGAGCCCCGATGTGATGCTCTTTGACGAACCTACCAGCGCGCTTGACCCTGAAATGGTCGGCGAGGTGCTGGATGTTATGAAGAGCTTGGCGAATGAAGGCATGACGATGGTGGTTGTGACCCACGAAATGGGCTTTGCCCGCGAGGTGGGTGACCGCGTATTGTTCATGGACGAGGGCTTGGTGCTGGAAGAGGGCACCCCCGAAGAAGTGTTTGACAATCCGCAAAATCAACGTACGCAGGACTTCCTGCGCAAGGTGCTATAAGCACTCAAACCCCCGCAAGCCTTTTGGCCTGCGGGGGTTTTGTAAATTCGGTTATACGGCGTATGACCACAAATAAAAGAGCTAATCGCTTGTGTGCGTGAGCTGCTTTTGGTATAATGATTAGATACTCGGGCATACAACAGACATAAACATAAGGGAGGCAATGCGGATGACTGCAAAGAAATTGGCTGGCGGCGCGATAGGACTGACCTGGCTGGTGCGCCGATTCGTTCCCAATGCGCAAAACACGCACGATCAAGAAGTTCGCGCAGCCTATGGCACACTTGGCTCATGTACAGGAGTCGTGGTCAACCTACTGCTGGCTGCGTCCAAGTTTATGATGGGCGTGATTAGCGGCTCGCTTGCCATTACCGCAGATGCAGCGAATAACCTGTCCGATGCGGCTGGCAGCATTGTAACGCTCATCAGCGTTCGCCTTGCTAAAAAACCTGTGGATCAGGAACATCCCTTTGGGCATGGACGCATGGAATACGTCGGCTCGCTGGTGGTAGGCGCGCTGATTGTACTGATGGGCGTGACATTGCTTAAGGATGGCATCACATCGATCCTTCATCCCGCAGCGCTCGCTCATTCATGGATTGTGGTGGTTGTGCTCGCGATCTCTATTCTCATGAAGGGCTGGCTGTACTTTTTTTATAGAAAGCTCGGTATCACGATTAACAACGGCACGCTGATCGCGGCGAGCAAGGATAGCTTTAGCGATGTGCTCGCAACAGCAGCAGTTCTCATCAGCCTGCTGATCAACCGTATCTTTGGTCTCACGATCGATGGATACATGGGTGTTTTGGTAGCGCTTATTGTCCTGAAGGCAGGCATTGATGTTTGCCGCGAGACGATGGATAGTTTGCTTGGCGGTAAACCAGACCCCCAGAAGATCGAGCAGATCAAAGAACTGTTGCTTAAATACGATGAAATTCTAGGCGTTCATGATTTAGTTCTTCATGATTATGGTCCGGGACGCTGCATCGCGTCGGTACATGCGGAGGTCAGCGCGAAGTCCAATATTGTCGAAATTCATGAGGTGATCGATACGGCAGAGCGCGAAATCAGCGATAGAATGCATATGGCGATTTGCATTCATATGGACCCAATCGTCACCGACGATGAAAATGTAAATCGAGTCAAAAGACAAATGACAGAGTTTTTGCATCATACAGATGCGTCTTTATCCATGCATGATTTTCGCATGGTCCCCGGGCAAGAGCAGACCAATTTGATCTTTGATTGTGTACTGCCCGCGGGGTATCAAGGGCGCGATGAGCTGCTCAAATCGCTTAAGGCATATGCGCTCTCGCTTGATGAACGTTACCGCCTTGTCGTGCAGTTTGATACTGATTACACCTAATCCAGCCTTTGCCAATCTGCTCTGGCAGATATATCCAGCGGGAGGGATGCATATACTTCGTTCGTTAACAAAGGTGAACAGCGAAGGAGGAACTTCCCTATGAATCACGTTTTTAGCAGTCGCAAATTGGTTGCGGTATTGCTTGCCATGCTATTGATTTTTGCATCCTCGGTATCATTTGCACAGGAGGATATATTCAATTTATTGATGCTGGGCATCGATACTAAGAATCCGGAGTCGCCCGGACGAAGCGATACCATGATCCTAGCGCAGATCACGCCATCAACGGGCGAGGTGCGCATGGTCTCTTTTTTGCGTGACCTGTATGTGCCGATAGAGGATGTTGGCAAAACGCGCCTCAATGCAGCATATTATTTTGGCGGCGCAGAGCTTGTCCAAAAGACGCTGGAGAAGAATTTCGGCGTGCAGATAGATAGCACCATCTCTGTGAATTTCTCTTTGCTTGAGGATTTGATTGATCAAATCGGCGGAGTGGATGTGGATGTGGCACCCTATGAACTCGCGCAGCTTAATACAACCATTCGAGGCTTTAACAAGAGCTACGGCTTTAGCGTGGATGATGATGTGCTCGGCAGTGCGGGGCTACATCATTTAAATGGCAAGCAAGCGCTCAGCTATAGCAGAATTCGAAAGATTGACAATGATTTCAAGCGCACAAGCCGTCAGCATATGGTGCTCAAAGGCATTATGAGCGAGTTGACGAAGCTTGACTTTCTGTCGCTGTCAAAGCTGATCGCGACCAATATGAATCGCGTAGAAAACGACATCAGCTTATCTGATATCAATCGACTTTTGCCAATGGTGCTCAATATCAAGAATATCGAAATGACAACTGCGCATGTGCCGTTTGAAGGCACCTATTCAGACCAGACCATTGACGATATGATGGTGCTTGTGCCTGATCTTGCAACTAACCAAAAGATGATACAGGAGTTCCTTGCTGGGGAGACTCAGGAATAGTCTATTCATCAGAATCATCATCATGAAAAGCTCTGATTACCGCGCGCCAGATTTTAGTGCCGATCAAGCAGCATAGCAAAAAAGCAAGGATATTCAGTACAACCTGCCACCATGCAATACCCATAGAGATCACCTCATGGATATTCTAGCAAAAATGCTTACAGAATACAAATGGTGACTAACGGAAGTAATTGATGAAAATGGAAGAACGATATCGCGCGATGCTTTTGCAGCCTTATGCAGAATGCTGCCTATGAGCAAAGTCCGTTAACCCAAAAAACACGCAACCCCCGATGCAGATATGACATCGGGGGTTGCGTGTTCCTAAGCTTAAATGGAGTACTTCTCCTCAAGCTGAGTCCAAGCAGGATCAACATCCAGCGTGTTAAAATAATCGCGTGGGGTTTCTGCACGGCGAATCATTTCAAAGAAGCCATCCTCGTGGTATAGCACTTCTTTGCAGCGGAGCTTGCCATTGTAGTTATAGCCCATGCTCAGACCATGCGCGCCTGTATCGTGGATCACAAGCAGATCACCGATGTCCAGCTGTGGTAGCATGCGGTCAATGGCAAACTTGTCATTATTTTCGCAAAGGCTGCCTGTTACGTCCACCTGTTGGTCATGGGGCAGATGCTCTTTGCCAGGAATGGTAATGTGATGGTATGCGCCATACATTGCGGGACGCATGAGGTCACAGGCGGAAGCATCAAGTCCGATATAATGCTTGTGGATATTCTTCTCGTTGGTGACATGCGTTACTAGCCAGCCGTTGGGGCCAGTCATATAGCGGCCAAGCTCGGTCTTGATCGCAACGCCTGAGATGCCGTTTTGGGTGAATACTTCGTCATACATGGCGCTCACGCCTGCGCCGATTGCGTCAATATCTGCTACGGGCGCATCGGGGAGGTAGGGGATGCCAATGCCGCCTGACAGATTGATAAAGGAGAGGGGAATGCCTGTCTCCTCCATAAGCTCCTTGCCTGTTTCAAAAAGGAGTTTAGCAAGGGCTGGATAGTAGGTGGGATCGGTGGTGTTGCTGCTGAGGAAGGAATGAAGACCAAAACGCTTCACGCCATCGTTTTTCATGGAAACAAGCGCTTCTGTCAGCTGCTCGCGGGTCATGCCGTATTTGGCGTCGCCCGGATCGCCCATGATGGTGTTGCCGATGCGGAATGTGCCGCCAGGATTAAAGCGCATGCAGATTTCTTCTGGAATGCCGCCATTTTGACGGAGAATCTCCACATGGGTGATATCATCCAAATTGATATAGGCACCAAGCTTACGCGCAAGTGCAAACTCTTCGGGAGGTACAGCATTTGCGCTGAACATGATATCCTTGCCGGTAAATCCGCAGCTGTCCGCTAGCATCAATTCCGTCAGGCTTGCGCAGTCAACTCCGCAGCCCTCATCCTTGAGAATGCGAAGGACGCCGGGGGTCGGCAGTGCCTTGACGGCGAAATACTCACGGAAATCTGGCACGCCATGAAAGGCGGCGGCGAGACGACGAGCGGTTTCTCGAATATTCTTTTCACAATAAAGGTGAAAGGGTGTTTGAAACTGCGCAGCAGCATCAAAAAATACTTGATCTTGTAGGGAAAAATTAGGCATGAATGCATCCTCCTGTATAACCTGCAAATTTGGTCGAACGCTGCTATTCTACCATAGAAACCCTATCAAGAGCAATCGAAATACAGCGGATGTGCAAGCTTTTTGGCCTCGACACGTAATGCGTGTGTAATCAAAGAAAATCATCGCCTGAGTGCATAGCACATGGGCGATGAAAATAGGGGGAGGATAGCTGGCGGGTTAGCGCCAATTTTGTACAAGCAGGAAGAATCCTTCAAGCAGTCCAGGCATGCCCACGTCCTCAGCTGCGACGGCAGGCACTTTGGCAACGACTTGATTGCCAAGCTTCACGCGGACTACGCCAAGCACATCGCCTTGCATAACAGGCGCGTCTACGCCCTCTACAAGCTCGATTTCAAGGGAGAGCTGCTTTTCCTGTCCGCTCTTTAGCAGCATGCTGATTCCTGCGCCAACGGCGGCTTCCACTTCCTCAGTGATGCCTAGATTGACAGGGATTGCGCGACCCAGCTTCTCGCCTTTTTGCAAAATCGTCACGCGCTTATAGGTATTAAAACCATAGTCTAGCATGCTGCGCGCTTCGTCAAAGCGTGCTTGGCTATTGGTAGAACCAAGAACGATGGCGATCAAGCGCAGGCCGTTTTTGGAGGCGGTTGCGGTCAGGCAGTATTTGGATATGTCCGCACTGCCGGTTTTCAGGCCGTCACAGCCGTCATAAAAGCGAACCAATCGATTGGTGTTGGTGAGATCGGTTGTTCTGCCGCTTGGGTGGATGAGGGTATCCATCCAGACGGATGCATAGGTGAAGTAGGCATCGTGTTTGCAGACTTCACTTGCAAGGGTGGCGACATCGCGCGCCGTGGTATATTGCCCGTCTACAGGCAGTCCTGTGCAGTTCATATAGTAGGTGTTATCCATCCCCAGCTCTTTGGCACGCGCATTCATCATCTCACAGAAGCCTTGCTCAGTGCCCGCCATATGCTCAGCAAGGGCGCAGGCAGCATCATTTGCGCTTGCGATGATGGTGGACTTGAGCAAATCTTCCAGCGGATAAGTGGCGCCGCGATCAAGCAGCGCTTGGCTGCCGATTTGAGCAGCGGCTTCAGCGCTGATGGTGACACTGTCGGTCAGATTGAGTTGACCAGCCTCCAACTGCTCAAAGCATAGGAGCAATGTCATCAGCTTTGTGATGCTTGCCACCTGACGCTTCTCGTCTGCGTTCTTTTCGAAAATAACAGTCCCCGTCTCCGCTTCCATAAGCATGGCACTTGGGGAGGCGATTTCAACAGGAACAGCCGATTCCAAGGGCTTCGTGCTGGCTGCACCTGTGGTGGTTGTGAGGATGAGGAGTGCTGTTAGCAATCCAACAACCCGCTTTAGCAATGATTTTTTCATATAAAAAACTCCTTCCATAGCTACGATCCTGTTGGTAGCATACCCATGGAAGGAGTGAAAAAACAGTTGATTACGTGGTAATTCTTGCCTTAGATTTCTGCGATCACAGCATCAATCAATGCGCGGAATTTGGTTTGTGTCTGCGCGCCAACATCCATGACCTCTTGGTGAGAAAGTTGCTGATCCAAGATGCCGGCAGCCATATTGGTGATGCAGCTGATGCCAAGTACGCTCATGCCGCAATGCCTTGCTACAATCGTCTCGGGCACTGTTGACATGCCGACTGCGTCCGCACCGAGGATTCGTGTCATGCGAATTTCCGCGGGGGATTCGTAGCAAGGTCCGTTCATCCAGCAATAGATACCGCTTTGCAGCTTAATACCTAGCTTTTGAGAAGCAACTAAAGCGATTTCGCGAAGCACGGGGGAGTAGGGTTTGCTCATGTCTGGGAAGCGAACACCGAACTCGTCAAGGTTGGGACCTGTGAGCGGGTTTTTACCCGACATGTTAAGAAAATCAGTCATTAGCATTAAATCGCCGGGTACATAGGCTGTGTTAACACCACCCGCAGCGTTGGTGACGATCAAGGTTTGAACGCCTAGCAGCTTCATCACGCGAATCGGCATGGTAACCTCGCGCATGTCATAGCCCTCATACGCATGGAAGCGCCCTTGCATCATGCAAACGCGCTTGCCGTGCAGGGTGCCCGCATACCAGCGTCCTTCGTGACCGGGGGCGGTAGAAACAGGGAAACCGGGAATGTCAGCATAAGAAATGCTTGTCACATTTTCAAGTGCTTCAACGTACTGTCCAAGGCCGCTGCCAAGGATCACTGCGATATCAGCACGTCCGCATGCTGCCTCAATCGCATTTGCCGCGGTATGAAGTTTTTCCAAATAGACCTTGTTCATATTCAATGACCTCCTAGTAATATAATGAAATTACAAATCTGTAGCAAAGGATGAACCGCCGAAACGCTCATCTTGACCGAATAATTCGGATATGGTCGCCGCCACATCAACGAAGCTGCTTCGCGTGCCAATGTCTGTGAGTCCCGTCATACCCTGATGCCATGCGAGAATGGGAATATACTCGCGTGTGTGGTCTGTTCCTTTGTAGGTAGGGTCGCAGCCGTGGTCAGCTGTGATGATGAGCAGATCATCGGGATTAATGGCCTGCTTAAGGTCCGCAAGCTGACGGTCAAATACTTCCAAGGCCTCAGCATAGCCCTGTACATCCCTGCGATGACCGTAAAGCGAATCAAAATCAACGAGGTTGACAAAGACGAATCCGCTGAAATCCTGTTTGAGGGTTTCAAACAATGATTCCATGCATGCAGGATTGCCTGCCGCGTGATCGCTCTGCGCAATGCCGCTCATGCAGAAGATATCTTCGATCTTGCCAATCGCCATGGTGTGGACACCGTGGTCCGACAATGTGTTTAGCAATGTATCCTTAGTGGGGTAAAGCGAGAAATCTCGGCGGTTCAGCGTGCGCGTGAATGCGCCCTTGCCCGTGCCTATGAACGGTCTTGCAATCACGCGAGCGGCTGCATGCTCCCCGCATAAAATGCCGCGTGCTGTCTCGCATAGCTCATACAGCTTCTTTGGTGGATAGAGCTCCTCGTGGCATGCGATTTGAAATACGCTGTCGGCGGAGGTGTATACGATGGGAAAGCCTGTCCTCATATGCTCCTCGCCAAGCTCATCTAGGATGACCGTCCCGCTTGAGGCGTAATTGCCAAGTGTCTTTGTTCCGATAGCCTCTTCAAATGCAGCGATGATCTCCGCTGGGAAGCCGTCGGGATAGGTCGGAAATGCGTGATCAAGCGTGAGCCCCATCAATTCCCAGTGACCGGTTGTCGTATCTTTTCCTGCTGATCTTTCAGCGGCGCGTCCATAGAGCCCGCATGCATCCTTAGGTACATCGCATGAAATGCCCTCAAGCCGTCCAAGCCCCATATGTGCCAAATTAGGCAACTGAGGCTTTTGCTGATCGATAATATGCCCGAGAGTATTGGAACCTTCATCGCCGTAGGCAGCAGCATCTGGTAAGGAGCCAACACCCACGCTATCCAGCACAATGAGAAATACTCTTTTCATAAAAACAAGCCCCCTTTACTCTGTCCTTTCATTGTACAACGAAATATGTGAAATGAAAAGAGCGGATATGTGATTGGAATGTGGTCAAAGTATTAAACTTGTTACACAAATATGAATTATTTGGATTGACCTTTAATATGTCAAATGATATAATATCTAACAAACACAAATGATAAAAGCATTTGCGTTGCTAATGATAAGGAAAAAAAACAAGGAGGATGAACCGTGAAAAAGATCATCTCAACGTTACTTGCTGTTATGCTTCTACTGGGAACAGTACCTGCAATGGCTGCTAAAAAGGCGAAGGGAAACACGTATTCCATGCCAGCGGAGGGAACTGTTCTTCAAAATATCGAAGATCGCAACATTACCCTTCCATCTGACCTATCCGACAATCCCGTAATCTCAGGCGAAAGTACTGTCACAGGCTTACCGCTTGCAGAAGGTGCTTTGTACCTACCGATGCTCGCTCAGATCAGTAACCCTGTTGATAAGGAAACCAACATCGCAGGTACTGGCTACCGTGCACCTTGGGGCGGACAGTATGCAGACATCATGTATGAAGGCATTCTGACCCGTAAAGGCGAGACCCGTGTCACATTCCTCTTCAGCGATAGTCTTGCTGATAACCAGCCTCTAAGCACCGGTCCTATCCGCTCCGCACGTATCGGTCACGTACTTCTTCGCGAAGAGTGGCAGGGTGGTTTGATCTTTGCTGGCGGCCCTAACAAGGAAGATAACAACATCAAGAAGATGCTCAAGGACTTTGGCGCAACTTCAGCCGGCGTTGTTTTTAACCTGCTAGACGGCAAATACACTGAATACAAGCAACGTGTAAGCGGCCTTGCTGGCCCTAACAACGTGGACGTGAATGTAGCGGGTATCCGCACACTCATCCCCTCTGGCACCGTTGCTACACCGCATCCGTTCCTGTTTGCAGATTCCAGTCCCTATGTGGATGGATACGAACTTGCATACTCCATCAATCTTGACTGGGGTCACAAGCATTATATCTCTCACCTGCGCTATGATGAAAACGAAAACATCTACCTGCGCTACACAGGCGACTATCCCTACATCAGCATCGCAGCTTGCGATGACCGTAGCGATGAAAACGCAACACAGATGTCCTTTAGCAATGTTATTATTCAGCGTATCGATTATGAATACGTAAATGGTAACTCGATCATGCCTGACATGCAGAGCGTGGGCAAAGGCAATGCGGATATCTTTATCGCAGGCCGCTACATCCCAGGCTACTGGGTACGTGAAGATGTTTCTTCCCCGACCATCTTCTTTGATGATCAGGGCAACCAATTGGAGCTTACTCGCGGCAAGACCTACATCGCGCATTTCCCGCCAGAAAGCCTATTGACTTATCAGGCAAACTAATCATCGTTTGATGACAAGGTCACCCCTGGCATATTGCCGGCGGTGACCTTTTTACATCCAATTGATGGTGCTAAATTGGCTGGGATCATGCTGGAAATCTTACGTAAATTCCGTGATATATAGCCATGGTGCTTGCAACCATTGTGGTTATGTTCTATAATATATCGGTATGTTGTCCAATAAAAAGGCAATGTCATAGGAAGGATGAACCCCATGCAAAATGTACGCAAGGTTTCCAATTATGTGACTTATTATCTTCGGATATTGCTGTATATGTTCAGCGCATTTATACTATATCTTTTGGCCTGTGCGCCTCTAGCGTCACTCTTCATTTTTGATGAAGGATCGATGTTTCGGAACTTGTGGCTGCTAACGCCGGTGCTCTTTATCTTTTTGATTTTGCCGCTGCGCTTCTCTTTTGCAGATGCGCTCGTGCAGGACTCGCCAGTGGATCGAAAATTTCTTTTTGATAAAGCGTTTTCATTCAATAGCTATATCAAGAAATTTGATGAAAGCATGCTCCATTTGCTCAATGTCATCAAATGGGGCATCCCATTTTTCGCGGCTACAGGCGGTTTTCTCTATTGCTATTTTGGTATGGGCTTTTCGGAAATGATCAGCCTGATTATCAAAGTGGGTGAGGGACTAACCGGTATTTGGCATGCGATCGCTAATTTCTTCATTACCCTGTTTGGCAGTATCCATACACTGGGGGCTGGAAGCAATCCCATGCTTGTGGGGATTAGCGCCATTCTTGTGCTGATTGGTATCACCATTTTGATTTGGCTATACGGCATTGTCAGAAATAGTGCGACACGCTACATCTGGGTGATTGCAAAGCGCAAGGGCCGCGGGATTCGCCAAGAGGTGAAAAGTCGCCTAAAGGGCAGAAGACTCGAACAATTCCTAGTATCCCTTTTAAACCTAGTACTCCTGCTGCCCTTTTTGCTGGTGGTCGCGTATTCGATGCGCGGTGTGCTGAGCGATCTGTCCACAACCAGCATGCTGGCGATTGCACGGATGGATTTCAGCGTGCTTTCTTATGCGGATGCTGTTGCGCCTTTGCTATTGGCCTTTTTCCTATTGTACTTGCCTTTACTGCCCGCACGCCGCTACTTAACAGCTGCTTTTGCTGTTCGCGGTAACCGCAGACAAAAGAAAAATCAAGAAACAATTCAAACAGAAAGCGGCGCAGTAGACAAATCTACTGCACAGGCTTGAGGATGAAGATGATCAGACTAGATAAATATTTAGCACTGAGCGGAGAGCGCAGCCGGAGCGAAGCGGGAAAATCCGTTCGCGGGGGCTGCGTTCGCGTAAATGGCAATGTGATCAAAGACCCTGCTATGAGGATCAACGAGACGGATTTGGTGACATTTTCAGGCGAACTTATTGAGAACCAAGCCAACCAATATATCATGCTTCATAAGCCTACAGGCGTACTGACGGCTGCTAGGGACAAGCATGCACAAACGGTGATGGACCTTTTGCCCCAAGCGCTCGCCAAGCGAAAAGTGCTTCCTGTGGGCAGGTTGGATAAGGACACGACGGGCTTGCTGCTGCTAACAAATGACGGTGTGCTTGCGCATCGTGTACTCAGCCCCAAAAGCCATGTGTGGAAGAAATATGTGGCTACGGTCGAAGGGATGCTTGATCAGGAGGATGTGGAGGCTTTCGCGGAAGGCTTGCAGCTTTCTGATTTTGAAGCAATGCCTGCGGTCCTTACCATCTGCAGCGCAGGGGTGGAATCCAGCATTGCAGAAGTGGAAATTCGCGAAGGCAAATTCCATCAGGTCAAGCGCATGTTTGGGTCACGCGGGCATGAAGTGATCAAACTGCATCGCAGTACCTTTGGATCGCTTACATTGCCAGATGACTTGCCGGTTGGCGAATATCGCCCGCTGACAGACGACGAGCTCGCGGCACTGATTGGGTGCTCGAGCGCTACACAGCTTACGGAAGAAGGATTAGTAGATGGCTGATCATTATTACACTGCAGTGCCGACCAGCGAGCATAGACCTGGTTTGACCACCTATGAATATCGTGGTCATAAGCTGAATTTTGAGACGGATAGCGGCGTTTTCTCTCGCACTGAGATTGACGAAGGCACGGATTTGCTCCTTAGAACGCTTCCTGAAGTGATGGCTGGTGATGTGCTTGATCTAGGCTGCGGCTATGGCGTGATCGGTATATCGGTGGCCAAGCATTGGAAGGATACCAATGTGCTGATGGCAGACGTGAATGAACGTGCCTGCGGTCTTTCGGTACAAAACGCGAAGAAGAACGGCGTTGCGGCAAAGGTGATCGCAAGCGATGGATATGCGAACATCCCTGAGGGCACATTTGATTATATTTTGCAAAATCCGCCGATTCGCGCGGGAAAAGCTGTTATTTATGAAATGTTTGCACAGGGTGCAGCACGGCTGAATGAAGGCGGTTCACTTTGGTTGGTGATTCGCAAGCAACAGGGCGCGCCTTCAGCGCAGACCTATCTGAAAACGCTGTTTCATCAAGTGACTATACCGCGGAAAAAAAGTGGATTTTGGATATTCTGCTGCACGAACCCTCAAAAAAATACAGAGGTGAATGAACAATGATTTACGACGCATCGTTTTTTGACAAACCAATTGACCGTAGGAATACAGCTTGCGAAAAATGGGATGGATTGATGGCAAAGGAAAAGCGCGAGCTCAACCCCATGTGGGTTGCCGATATGGATTTCCGCTGTCCCAATGAGGTGCATGAAGCGATGGTGCGTCGTGCGCAGCACCCTGTTTATGGCTATACAGCGCAAACAGATGCTGCTGATGAGGCGATGTTGGCGTTCATGGAGCGCAGGCACGGCATTACGCTCACCAAAGAGCAGCAAGCCATGCTCCCATGTGTGATCACAGGCCTAAAGGCGGGTGTGTGCGCGCTAACGGAGGTTGGTGATAGCATCATTGTGCAGCCGCCTGTATATGGGCCATTTTATGCGTCTATACGAGCCAATGACCGCATAGTGCTTGAAAATCCGCTCATCTGCGATGGAAATGGCAGATATACCATGGACTTTGATGGTCTTGAGGACTGCTGCAAGGCAGGTGCAAAGCTGATGCTGCTATGCAGCCCGCACAATCCCATTGGTCGTGCGTGGACAAAGGAAGAGCTGACAAAGCTTCTGGAGATTCTTGCCAGATACAATGTCGCCTTGATTTCCGATGAAATCCATGAGGACTTCGTTTTTGAGCCAAGTCGCTTTGTACCCATTCTTTCGCTGGCAGAAGCTGAGGATGCAAAGATTTTCTCGCTCACAAGCGCAAGCAAGAGCTTTAACCTCGCAGGGCTTCAGCAGGCGATTTTATTCACTCGCAACATGGAGCTTAAGGAAATGGTTCTTAGCAGCATGAACCGTGCAGGCGTGGTGTCTGGCAATATCTTTGGCATGGTAGCAAGTGAAGCGGCCTATCAACATGGCGATGCTTGGCTTGATGGGATGCTGAGCTATGTGAAGCAAGGCGAGATGATCGCGCGTGAAGAGCTCGGCAAACGACTGCCCAAAGTCATCTTTACCCCGCTTGAAGCAACCTATCTAGGTTGGCTTGATATGCGTGCCTATGGCTATCATAACGAGGAGCTGATGAAGCGCACCTATGATGCAGGCGTTGCATTTACAACAGGCACGTTCTTTGGCGCTGAGGCTGGAGACGGGTTTTTAAGAATCAATCTGGCATGTCCGCATGCGCAGATCATCGATGCAATCATACGCTTGGAACAAGCAATCAATGGATAATGGAGGAATAGCAATGCAAGAACTAAACAGTATTATTGATCAACTTAAAGACGAAATGGTGGATACCTTGACCAAATGGATTCAAATTCCAAGCGTCAAGGGCGATGCAGAGGACGGCGCACCCTTTGGCAAAGAAGTCAAGCGTTCGCTTGACGTTGCGCTAAGCGACGCGAAGGCAATGGGCTTTGATGTTCGCAATATCGATAACTATGCGGGCGATGTTCGCATGGGCGTGATCGGCGAGGATCCCCTTGCGATTCTTGCACACCTTGATGTTGTGCCCGCAGGTGATGGCTGGAAGGTCGATCCTTTTGGTGCGGTCATCGATGGCGACCATATGTACGGACGCGGCACAACCGATGATAAAGGTCCTGCGGTTGCTGCACTATACGCCATGTATGCGCTCAAGAAGGCAGGCGTGAAGTTCAAGCGTGAAGTGCGCTTAATCCTTGGCTGCGACGAGGAAAGCGGCTGGGAAGACATGGCGTACTATACAGAG
>LFRM01031179.1_pt1 | contig 16322 bp, 12 predicted proteins | sample 618341 | NCBI WGS metagenome assembly LFRM01 (sample SAMN03654438, study PRJNA283298) | anaerobic digester metagenome | isolation source: pool of bioreactors CSTR01a, CSTR02a, and CSTR03a thermophilic anaerobic... | place: Denmark: Kgs. Lyngby | collected 2014-05-21 | reverse complement strand
GTGTATCGGCTAGCATCTTGTAGCAATCATTAAGCGTGTATCTAACGTCTTCGTAGCTTGGGTTAATAAGCACTTTGACTTCTTCGTATCCACAGTATTGTGAGACATCACTGTATGTGACTTGAAGTGCTTTGTTTTTTAAGGTTTGGAAGCTTATGTGGTCTTTGATTTCACTGGTTGTGTTGAAGCTAAAGATGTTTAATTGTTTGCGCAGTTTAATCATGTCTTTAGTGTATTTGACGATATTTCTAAATGTCTGTGTTTGAGAATAAGTTATTTGGTTGATTGAATCTGGTGACATGTATGAATTATCTATACCGCTTTTTGTTCTAGCCATTTCTTGGCCGTAGTGTAAAAACAAAATTCCTTGTGAGATGCAGAGGATTCCGTTGGTTAGTTTTTGTTTTTCAACTTTTTGTTCAAATGTGTTGTATGGGTTTGATCTTGAGATTTTATCCCATAGGGTTAGATTGTCGTGACATTCAACATAGTTTACTGATTGTGTTGGTTCGTTGAATAGTTTAACCATGTATTTGTAGAGGGTGTTTCCTATGATGCTGCCTTTGGCTGTTTCTATATAGGAGGTATCGCCTAATGCGTAGCCGCTGATATGGGCTAAGTCTGGGCTGCTTGGTCCTTTGATATGGTCTCGGAAGAAGTCATTAAAGAACCCAATTTCTGGAAGTCGTTCCATATTAAACATGGAGGCTCTTAGTTCTGGTTTTAACATGGTTGGCATGTTCCAGCCTTCGCCATAAATCATTACTTCTGGGCGGAGGAGTGATACTTCTAGGACGATTTTGTTCATTGTTTCGATGTCTAAAATCCCCATTAGGTCGAATCTAAATCCGTCGATGTGGTAGTTTTTGACATAGTGTAAAACTGAGTCGACGATAAATTTTCTGACCATGTCGTTGGATGAGTCGACGTCATTCCCACAGAATGATCCGTTAGATATTGCGCCGCTTTCGTTCATTCTGAAGTAATAATATGGGACTATTTTTTCGAAGCTTGAATTATCCATATCGTACATATGGTTATAGACAACGTCCATAACGATGCGGATGCCGTGTTTGTGGTAGAAGGATATTAATTGTAGATATTCTGAGATTCTTGAGAATGGATCTTTAGGGTTTGTTGAATAGCTTCCTTCGAGGGCGTTGAATTGGACTGGGTCATATCCCCAGTTATAGAGCAGGGTTGGGTTTAGTTCGTCTGTTGTGGCGAAGTCGTAGACAGGCATAAGTTGGACGTGAGTGTATCCGAGTGATTTGAGGTAGTCAAATCCTACTTGATTTCCATTTTTGTCAGTTCTGCCTTCTTCAATCATGCCTAAAAACTTTCCTTTGTGGATGATGTTTGTGTCTGGATCCATTGAAAAGTCTCGAACGGATACTTCGCCAATCACTGCGTTTGTATGATTTTTTAATCGTGGTAGGGCGTCGTCGTGCATGTTGATTTTCATGCGCTTGAAGTCTACGACGGCGCTTCGTTTTGAGTTTTCTGTGGAGCCGTAGCCATAAGGATCAAGGGCTTCGTTGATTTGACCGTTGACGTCGATGGCGTATAGATATTCATAACCGTGTAGGTCTTCATGGATGACGAGTTCCCAGGCACCTTTTTCGACTTTATTCATTCTGTGCATGTAGCCGATGTCGTCGGTAAATAGTTGTAGGTGTACATTGTTTGCTGTTGGAGCCCAGACGACGAATTTTGTTTTGCCTTCGTAGCAGTGAGCACCGAAGTCTTTTCTTTCGCAGTAAAACTCCTCGTTAAAACGGTTGGTTCTTACGATTAAACCAAATTGAAGAATGGTTGTTAGTCCGTGTTCTTCGATGATGTCGTATGAGGAGCCAATTATAATTTTAAAAGTATCTGGGACCCTTAGTAGATATTTAATGTAATTATCACTTAGTTCTTGACTTAGGATTGATAGAGATGTTAAATTTCCGTGATCGTCTCTTAAATAAAAGTGGGCTGATTCGCCTTTATAGTGACTGGATTTTAAGTAAACGTTTATCATCGAGTAATCATCAAGATAAGCTTCAAGTCTATTTATTTTACGCATTATATCACCTGTTTCGCATGATGATTATAACATATCTGATACTTCAGACAAGTTTTGTTTGTATATTAACTAGGGTTGGTGTCTATAATGGTTCGATGTTTAGTTGTGGGTAAAAAAAGCCAATACTTGAGTATTAGCTTTTTGCGAGAACTTTTTATTGTTTTTACTAATTTTTCTTAGTATTTACTTGTTGGTCTGATATCCCAAATTTCTTTAGCGTATTCTTCAATTGTTCTGTCGCTTGAGAAGAATCCACTTTTGGCGATATTGTATAAACAGGTTCTAGCCCAGTTTTTCGGATCTGCGTATCGTTCCTGAACTTCTTCCATGGCCTTGATGTAGGGTTGGAAGTCTTTTAGGACGAAGTATTCATCGTTTTTATAGATTAGTTCTTCGTAGATGAGTTTGAACTCATCTTTGTTTGGATGTAGCGAGCCATCTAATAGGGCTTTGACTACATTGGCTAGAACTGGGTCTTTTTCTAGTTCTTTTTGGGCACTGTAACCGTTCATTCTGAGTTTGTTTACTTCTTCTACTTTTAGTCCAAAGATAATGTCGTGTTCTGGTCCAACTAGCTCGTCAATTTCGACGTTTGCGCCGTCAAGTGTTCCGACTGTGATGGCTCCGTTCATCATGAATTTCATGTTACCAGTTCCTGAGGCTTCTTTTCCTGCGGTACTGATTTGTTGTGAGACATCGGTTGCGTTCATTAGGATTTCAGCGACTGTGACACGGTGATTTGGAATGAAGACAACTTTAATGAATTTTGATAATTCTGGATCATTTTCGACAATGTCGGATAATGTTGTAATTAGTTTAATGACTTGCTTCGCAAAATAATATCCTGGTGCAGCTTTGGCTGCAAAGATAAAGGTTTGTTTAATCATTGTGAAGTCTGGTTCATTTTTAATCTTTTGAATTAAATAGATTATGCTAAGTGCTTTTAATAACTGACGTTTGTATGCGTGAAGTCTTTTGGCTAGGGTGTCAAAGATTGAATCTTTTGGTACGTCTATGCCAGTTTCTTTTTTAATAAAGTCGATTAAGATTTGTTTTCTTTCGTCTTTTATTTTTAGGAATCGGTTTTGGAGATCTTCATCATCAATGTGGTCTACTAATTTTTCTAGTTGAATTGGGTCGTAGATGAAATCATCGCCGATTGTGTCAATTAACATTTGGGTTAATTGAGGGTTTGAGTATACTAACCAGCGACGGTGAGTGATTCCGTTTGTTTTGTTGTTGAAGCGTTCTGGGTATAGTTTATAGAATTCGTTGAAGACATCATTTTTTAGAATTTCGGTATGTAGGCGTGCTACTCCGTTGACTGAGTATGATCCTATAATGGCAAGGTTTGCCATGTGGACTTGTCCGTCTTTAATAGCGGCTGTGTCGTTTGCGATGTGCATATTTCCGGTTTGACGGTATACAGTTTGTATGTGTCGACGGTTGATTTCTTCTATAATCATGTAGATTCTTGGCAATAGTTTTTGAACATATTCGACTGGCCAGCGTTCTAATGCTTCGGATAGAACGGTGTGGTTTGTATAGGCAATTGTTTGTGTGACTATTTCCCATGCTTGTTGCCACTCAAAATTGTGTTCATCCATTAAGAGTCGCATTAATTCTGGGATTGCGAAGACAGGGTGTGTATCGTTTAATTGGATGGCTACTTTTTCGTGGAAGTTTTTTAAATCTGGATAGACTCTTAGGTGTGCTTTGATTAGTGCCTGTAAGCCAGCTGAAACGAAGAAATATTGTTGCTTTAAGCGTAAATATTTCCCGTGTTCATTAGTGTCATCTGGGTAAACATTTTGCGTTATCTCGCTTAGTTCTGTTAAGTATTGCGAGAAATCTTTTGAAGCCGGAAGATTCTCACTAGCTTCTGCTGTCCATAATCTTAGCGTATTGGTGATATCGGTCCCTCGGCCTACAATAGGCATATCAGCTGGGACGGCTCTTACATATTCAGCATCTACATGTTCATAAATAGTCTTGCCTTCTTCATTGCGTCCCATTTCGATATGACCCCAGAATGGTACATCGACTCCATGTTTCGGTTTCTTCACTTCCCATACATTGCCTAAGCGTAGCCATTGGTCTGGTACCTCAACCTGGTAACCATCTTCAATTTTTTGTTTGAATAATCCGTATTCATAACGAATGGTTATACCATTCCCTGGTAGTTGTAATGATGCTAGAGAATCAAGGAAACAGGCAGCTAAGCGACCAAGGCCGCCATTACCTAATCCTGGATCAGATTCTAGTTCTTCTAGTTCGTTTAGGTCAATTTTCAATTCAGCTAGTCCATCTCGAACTATCTCGTAAATGCCTAAATTCATCATGTTATTCGTAAGCATTCTTCCCATTAGAAATTCCATTGAGAAGTAATACATTTGTTTTGCACCTAATGATGCAGCTGTTTCTTTAGAATCTTTCCAAGTAATAGAGGCATACTCACGTATCATCTCTCCTAATACAACGTAACGTTCAGTTATATGGGACTGTTCTAAAGAACGGCCGTACTTCTCAACAATGCGGGCAGTAAAATCGCGTTTGAAATCAAATTTATCGTTAAACATAGTTTTCCTCCGGTGTAAAATCATAATCTATTATACACTAAGATTTGGCTGCCTGCCACCAACCATCCATTCGCTAAGGTTTGGTAAAAACAAAGTTTCTTGGGAACTGAGCATACTTATTAGCGTATGTTTTTACTAACAGAGGTTTCTCATATTTACCGAGCTATCCCCGCAAGTGCTGCGGTTCTTTATAAGTTTAATTTAGTAGTTCTCTATCTAGCTAGATTTTTGAAACATCTTGAATTTTGGTGAATCTGTTTAGCTTTTAATACTAAAGGATTGACAACTCTTGGTTCTCGATATTGTCTTTTCTTAACTTTTTCTGAAGCTTTATGATTCAATATTCTTATTTATGGGCCTCCTTTCTTTTTCGCTAAATCTCTCCAACACAGCTAAAACGTTAAATCCACTTTTTTTGGATGGATATAGATTTGAGGTTATCGTGATGTTTCATACCTCTTTATAGTCTATGTACTATGATGTTCCTTAAAACTTTTTTAAAATTTTATTTTTCTTTGATTTTTGGGCTTAAAAAAACCTTAACTGGTTAGGCTAAGGTTGGTTATAGATTGTCACTATCTTGTGTCTTTTCTAATAGTAGATAGATTGCGGCGAATGGAGCAATTCTAATGTTTAAATGATATGGCTGATGGTGAGCATAGCCTGCTGTGGCTTCGATTGGTTCGAAGTTGCACATATTGCATCCATTATAAATATCCTTTTCTGAGTTGATTAGTTCTATGTATTCACCCTTATGTGGGACTCCTATTTGGTAGTCTTCGTATGATTCAGGTGTCATATTTAGAACGGTGACAATTAAGTGTTCTTCGTCTTCTCTAACAAATGAGTAGATGCTTTGGTCTGAGTTGTCTGCGTCTATCCAGTAGAATCCTTTGTCTTCATAATCATATTTTGATAGGCATGAATAATAACGATAGATTAGGTTTAAGTCTCTGAAGTATCTTAGGAAAGCTGAGTGCATTGGATATTTCAGTATGTCGAAGTCTATTTTTGATTCTTCGTTCCATTCTTTAAAGTCTGCGATTTCATTGCCCATGAAATTTAGTTTTTTTCCTGGGTGCGCAAACATATAGCCCATTAAGTTTCTTAGTTGTGAGAATCGTTGTTCATAATTGCCCCAAAGTTTGTTTATAAGNNAAGTAGAACATTGAGAATGTGATTTGATGATGGGAATATTTTCTGTAGATTGGGTCGTGTGAATAATATTTAAGTGTATCGTTCATCCATCCTAAGTCCCATTTATAGTCAAATCCTAGACCCATTTCAAAGGTTGGTTTGGTGACTCCTTGGAAATCACTGCTATCTTCTGCGATGAGCATAACGGTTGGGTATCGTTTTGATAGATAATAATTAGTTCTGCGGATAAAGGCAAGTGCACCTGCATTTTCACCTCTATTTTTGTTTCCGTCCCAGTGCAGCATGTGGGCGACTGCGTCAAATCGAAGTCCGTCGAAGTGATACGTTTCTAACCAGTATGAGAAACTGGACATTAAGAATGAACGAACTTCTTCTTTCCAAAGATCAAAGTTTAATGTTCCCCATTCATTGTTTGCGTCACTGTGTCGCTCGTATTCATAAAGTGGTCTTCCATCAAATTGAGCTAGTCCGTGAGCATCTTTAACAAAGTGTGCCGGGACAACGTCTAGGATTACGCCGATATCGTGTTGATGGAGAGTGTCGACTAAGCGTTTCAATTCATCTGGTGTTCCGTATCGTGAGGTTGGTGAAAAATAACCGGTTGCTTGATAACCCCATGATCCGTCAAATGGATGTTCTGTTAATGGCATAATTTCGACGTGGGTAAATCCATTGTCTTTAATATATGGGACTAATTCGTCTAGCCAATCGTCTAAGTCTTGCCATTCGTCCTTGTCGTTTCGTCGCCATGAGCCTAGATGGATTTCGTAAATGCTGACTGGTTGGTCAAAGTTTTTTGTTCGTCTGTCCATCCAATCTTGATCATCCCATTGGTAGTTGTTTAGGCTTACGACGATGGACGATGTTTTTGGTCTTAGTTCATGATAAAAACCGACAGGGTCTGATTTATCGATGTGGTGACCTTCTGGTGTTTCGATTCGATATTTATAGAGTGTCCACTCAGGAAGGCCGGGTATAAATAATTCCCATACACCGCGATCGTTGAGGCGTCTCATGTAATGTTGGTGTCCATCCCAATTGTTAAAGTCGCCGATTACTTGAACACTTTTAGCATGAGGTGCGTACACGATAAAGCGAACACCTTCGGTATTTTCGAAGCCAAAGTGAGCTCCGAACACCTTATGGATGTCAATACAATGTCCTGCGTGAAACTGATCTAATATCTCATACATATACTGTTCTCCTATGCAATTCGTTCTAGTATCTCGTCTTTAAATTGTGATAGTTTTTCTTTTGCGTGTTTGACATCTTTTCCGACGACACAGTAATAGAATTTGCATTTTGGTTCTGTTCCTGATGGACGGACTGCTAACCATGAATTGTCTTGGAGTCCGTATTTTAGAACGTCTGCTTCTGGGAAGTCTAATTCTTTAACTTGATTATCTTCATGTCTTTGGAGTGACAGATAATCTTCGTAATAAACAACGTCTATTCCACCTAATGATGTGAGTGGATTGTTTCTGAAATCAGCTAAGATTTCTTGGATTCTTTGGGCACCTTCTGCACCTGATAAGGTTAGTGAGACTGTTTCTTCTTCATAGGCACCGACTTTATCAAAGACTTCGTATAAAACATCTACTAATGTTTTGTTTTGACTTTGATAATGAGCGGCTGCTTCAGCTAAGATGAGGCATGCTTGTAGGGCGTCTTTGTCTCGTACAAATGGTGCTAGTAAATAACCGTATGATTCTTCGTATCCCATTAAGAATGGACGGTTTGAATTTTCGATTTTGGTTCCGATGTATTTAAATCCGGTGAGTGTTTTTTCTGTTTCGATTCCGTATAGGGCAGCTATTTTTTCACCGGCGTCTGATGTGACGATTGTGTTGTAGATAATGCCGTCTTGTGGAAGGCGATTTTTTTCTTTTAATGTGCTGAGTAAGTACTCAATTAAAATGGTTCCGCCTTGGTTTCCTGTTAAGTAAACATAGTCACCTTCGTGTTTGACGACGATTCCCATCCTGTCTGCATCTGGATCAGTGCTTAGAATTAAATCAGCATCATGTTTCTTGGCATATTCGATTGCGAGATCGTAGGATGCTTGTTCTTCTGGGTTTGGTGTTTTTGTGTTTATGAAGTCTGAATTTGGGAAGGCTTGTTCTTCTACTAGTACAACATCGTATCCTGCTTCTTCAAATATCTCACTCATGAGTGGGTAGGCTGTGCCGTGTTGTGGTGTGAAGACAATTTTTAAATTGGTTTTATTGACTTCAGGTCTTAGTTGAATTCCTAAGACAGCTTCTTTGTATGGTTCGTCTATTTCTGATGAAATATACTTAATTAGTTTTTCTTGTTCTGGTGTGACAGTGAAGTCAATGGTTAGTTCGTCTTCTACTTCGTTGACGAATTCGATGACTTTGTCTACTTTTTCTGGTGTTAATTGACATCCAGTTTCGTCATAAACCTTGTATCCATTATATTCTTTTGGATTATGAGATGCGGTGATGACAATTCCTCCGACACATCCTAATTCTCTAACAGCGAATGATAATTCTGGTGTTGGTCTTAGGGTTTCAAAGACATATGATTTTATTCCTAGTTGGGCTAATAATTTAGCGCATGCATCTGCGAATTCGCGTGAATAATGCCTGTTGTCATAGGCGATTGCGACTTTTGGATCGTGGTGGCCCAATGTTAAAAGGTATTTTCCGTATCCGATGTTGGCTCGACCTACTGTATAAGTGTTTAGTCGGTTGGGCCCGGCTCCTAATAATCCTCTCATTCCTGCAGTTCCAAACTCGAGTCTTGTGTAGAAAGCGTCGTAACTTTCTTCTTCATTATAATTATTTAATGAAACTCGTAGTGATTCATCTAAATCTGGTTTATTTAGCCATTTTTCTTTAGACACACTCATTTCCTCCTTGTTTCTTATTTTAACTATATTATACACCATTCATCAATACAAGAGAAAAGAAAAATGGCTCCATGTTTGTGTGAAGTATTTGGGTGTAAGGGACCATTTCCTTCAAATGTGTACTATCTTATGGCAGATAAAGGTTTCGTCTTGAAAATAGACTCCTGAACAATCGCGTATTTAATGTCCTCATATCACAGTGGGTTTGATTTGACCTAACGCTTTAAGAAGCGAGTGAATGTTGGCTATGATTCGCTCACACTCTGTTCACCACAACTTTAAACTAGCATAAGAAAAAGAACTAAAACGGTGAAATGAACCATCTAATCTTGTCCCAGATTAAAAATCCATCTCACGTTTAGTTCTTTTACAAAACTTCTTTACCCTATAGATTCTTTTTTGTAAGAATCTACCCCCTATTATTTAACACTACTTGGTCTCGTTGTAAAGACCTTCTGTTCTATGATTACTCAATAACCTTTTGTGTACGTAGTACTTCTTCGATTGTAGTGATTGCTTCTTCTTCGTCTTCACCTTCAGCTGATACTGTGACTTCTGATTGTGTTGGAATTCCTAAGCTCATTACACCCATAATCGACTTCATGTTTACTGAACGACCTTTGTATGTAATTTTCACTTCACTCTTAAATTTGCTGGCAGCATTTACAGCGACTGTTGCTGGACGCGCGTGTAACCCAACTGGATCTACTACAAGAACTGTTTTCTCTTTCATTAAGTTCCTCCTTAACCTTTGATTGTATTGTAAACTATTTATTCGATTTTTACAATCAAAAGTCAATTGTTGTAACTTTTCAGGGTGTTTCTGGTTAGACTGAAAATCGAATTAATTGTTAATCGGACTGTTTTTACTATCCTCATCAAGTGATTTTTGTTTTCTTAAGATGGATTGTCCTCTTTTATTTAAATGGCTTATTTCTTATTGAATCTTGAAATTAAAAACATACAAACGATTAATCACTGGGTGCCTCCACGAATCAGTTTGTGCTGATAAGCAACTTTAAGTGATTTGTTATAACCGATCTCGTCTAGGTATTTTCTGACACTTGCCATGGCGACTTCGGGATTGTTGGCTTCTTCAGATAAGTGAGCTAGGACAATTTCTGATGTGTTTGGTGTGACTATTTGAGATAAGTAAAAGCCTGCTTTATCATTACTTAAGTGTCCTCGATCACTCATTATGCGCATCTTTGTTAAATATGGACGACTACTATTGAGTAATAAGACTGGGTCATAGTTACTTTCCATAATAATATAGTTAGCATCAACACAATGGATTAAGTCTTCTTCACGAATATAGCCTGTGTCTGTGATATAGACAAGTTTTTCATAGCCATCAAAAATAATATACCCAATAACAATATCTGTGTCATGACTTAGTTCGATTGGATATAATGTTAAATCATTTATTTGAAAGCCATGATTGGGTTTAACTAAGTTAAAGTTCAATGCTTCTACGACATCAAAGGGCGAATGAATTGGAACATCATAAAAATGTTTCAATTGACTAATATGGTCACCATGATTATGCGTTAAAACAAGTGCGTCCAAGTCATTAAATTTCATTTCTAAATCAGTAAAGCAGGACAACAAGTATTTTTTTGTTGTCCCACAATCGATAAGTATTCTAGTTTTTGGTGTCTCTATTAGGCAAGCATTGCCCTTGGACCCCGAGGCAAGTAATGTATATCTCATTAAAAGCTCTCTGTATAAGTCATAAACTTATTAACATTTGGTTTAAATACTAGTTTAACTGTTCCAGTTGGTCCATTTCTGTGTTTACCAATTATGACTTCAACCAGTTGGTCTTCGTCTGGTCTTTTTTGAACTGGTTGATCTTCATTGTCATCCTGATTTTGGTAAGATTCACGGTATAACATAATGACTAAGTCAGCATCTTGTTCAATGGCTCCAGATTCTCTTAAATCTGAAAGAAGGGGACGTTTATCCGTTCTTTGAGTAACGCCACGAGACAATTGAGAAAGCGCAATGACTGGTACTTCTAATTCACGAGCTAGCGCTTTTAATTGTCTTGAAATCAATGACACTTCTTGTTGTCTGTTTTCAGAACGATCTGATGAGTTAATTAATTGAATATAGTCAATAACAATCATTCCAAGATTATTATCATTCTTTAATTTTCGACATTTTGAGAAGATATCAGACATTTTGGTCATGGATGAATCATCAATAAAAATCTTGGCTTTGTTTAAATCATTGACCGAAGCTCCTAACACATTCCATAAATCATTGGTCATGTTTTTACCAGTTTGTAGGATTTCTGATGGAATGAGTGAATGGAATGACAGCATACGAGTGACTAATTGTTCCGCAGGCATCTCGAGTGAAAAGATAGCTACTGATTTATCTAGTTGAATAAGTGCTGATTGAACCGCCAGATTAAGTGCTAAGGCTGTTTTTCCAACCGATGGACGAGCAGCCAATATAATCAAATCACCTGGTTGAAAACCACGTGTGTTTTTATCTAAATGAGAGAAGCCTGTTTGCATGCCTTTATTTTTAACTTTGCCTGATGATAAATCTTTTAATTGATTAACTACTTGGTGAGCAACTGCTCCACCTAATTTGAAATCACCACTCCGGCGATCTCGAGTAATGTCAAGAATACCTTTTTCAGCTTCATCTAGAATATTGTTAATATCTTTATTGCCTTGTGCATTTTGGGCTATTTCTTGGGTTGTTTCGATTAAGCGACGTAATTGTGCTTTTTCTAATACTAGATTAGCGTAGTGACGAATTGTGCTTGCGGTTGAAGCATTTAGAGTAATTTGGGCTAAATAATCCAGCCCACCAATTTGATCGAGTTGTTTACCATCTTCTAGGAAACTAGCTAATAACTGAATATCGAGCAATCCTTTTTGACGGTATAATTCTTGCATGTTTAAAAACAAAACTTCGTGATGTTTTGTGTGAAAATGATCAGGTCTTAAGTCCATTTCAGCGACTGTTTCCATCTGTTTATGATGGACAATTAAACCACCTAATAAAGTTCTTTCGGCTTCAACAGAATGAGGCATAATAATACTCATGGGCTTATTTCTCTTTCAATCGTACGACAAGTTGACCAATAACTCCTTTGTAGAGTTCGATTTCAACTTTATTTAAACCTAGTGTATTGATTGGTTTTGGATCTTTGAATTTACGACGGTCTAGTTTTATACCATATTGTTTCTCAAATTCTTCAACAATTTGTTTACTAGATACTGAGCCAAAGACACGACCTTCCTCACCAGTACTTACTTCAAAAATAACTTCCATATTTTTAAGTTTTGATGCAAGATCTTGTGCTTCTTTTTTATTAGCTTTGTCTTGTCGTTTTTCTTCTGCCACTTGTTGGTCTAGTTTTTTTAGTGTGTGTTTATTAGCATCAACAGCTAATTTTCTAGGAAATAAGAAATTTCGTGCATAACCATCAGAGACATTAACAACCTCTCCTTTTTTACCATAATTCTTTACATCAGCTAGTAGTATTACTTTCATTTTCTGATTCAATCCTTTCTTCTATTAACTTTGTTACATCTGCTGTTACCTCAGCAACTGTTTGTTCGTCTGTTTGCATGGCAGCCGCATTGAAGTGACCCCCACCTCCTAATTGTTCCATTAATATTTGAACATTAATGTTACCTTTGGAGCGTGCTGAGACACCGACTCTGTTGTTTTTAATTCGTCCAATAACAAAGCTGGCATCAATGTCTTCAACTTTTAGTGCTTCATCGGCTACTTGAGACATAATTGTTCGATTAATTTCATCTTCTTCATAACTAATGATGACATAATTCTCTATCATTTCAGCATTGGCTAATATCTTAGATTTAAGTTCAAATTCTTCGAATGTATCTTTAATAAAGCTATCTGCTAATTGTGGGTTAGCTCTTAGGCGTCTTAATTGAGCAGTTGCCTCGAAAGTTCGAGCTCCACTTCTATTTCTGAAATGGTTTGTATCAATGACAATTCCAGTAAACATAATGGTTGCTTCAAGCTCTTCTAGTTCGATGACGCGACGCTGATATGCGAATAACTCAGTGACCATCTCACAGGTTGAACTAAAGGCTGTTTCAATATAAGCGAGTGCTGGATTGAATTGGAAGTCTGAAGTTCTTCGATGGTGGTCTATAATGGCAATCTTTCTTACTTGAGAGATAACTTCTTTAGAATTTGATTGGTCTAAGCTATGATGATCTACCATAATCAGTAATGTTGAAGGTTTTATTAAATCTAGGGCTTGTTCCTCTGAGACAAAGGTATGTAGTTGATTTAATTGAGTTGAATAACGATTAACTGTCTTGTTAAGTTTTTCTTCAAGTCCACCAGACTTACTAATAATTGCTACTGGTTTATTGTAGAGTTGGACTATTTTACTTATTCCTATGGCTGCCCCAAAACAGTCAAAATCCATATTTGTGTGACCTGCTATGAGGACATTTTCAGAGTTTAATATCATATCTCGAATGGTATGGGCAAGAACTCGAACTCTTACTTTAGATGTTTTCTCTTGAGCTTGGCTGCCACCACCATAATATTGAATTTCTTTGTTGTGAGTCATGACGGCGACTTGGTCACCACCTCGACCTTGTGTTAGTTCTAAGGCTCTGTTAGTCATTGATTCTAGTTGAGAATAATCGTTGGTTCCTTTAGCGAAGGCCATTGATAGCGTAATGGATAGTTCATTTCGATTTGATGCTCGGCGTATTTGAGCGAGTATGTCGAAGTTTTCATCTACTATTTGCTCAAAAATCTGTTCGTTTAAGACTAGTAAGAAGCGATCGGTTCGGATTCTTCTGATGAACATTCCATGTTCCTTGGCCCAATTAATTACGGGTTGTCTTAATTGAACATCAATTAAGCCTTGTTTGTTTTCATCATCAAACATGGTTTCGTCTTCATAGTTGTCTAAATGAATCAATCCTAAAACGACTTTATTGTTTTGATAATCACGGACCGCATGTTCTTGGCGTGTAACATCTTTAACAAATAGAGTATTGCCTTGTTTAAAGCGTGATATTTTTAGTATATAATTTCGATGTTCAACGATTATTTCACTTTGGTTGCCTCGTACTAAATCTGATGTTTGAGGAATCCAGTTAGATACTTTTTCACCTATAAATCGTTGTGAGTTGGCATCAAATAATTCACTCATCCATGTGATGTTGTAATTCTCATCAAATGTAACAAGTCCAATATCTCCAAACTTTAGTGCATCTTTTGCTTCTTTACCCAAGATTTGGGTGATTGATACTTGCCTTTGTTTGTTTAGTCGATTACTGTAGTATGCTAAGACTAGAAGCAAAATAGAATTAATTGTTAATAAAATGATGAGTATAAACGGTAAAAACTCTTGGAAAAATTGATACATCAATGTAATGATGATTAATTCCAAGATAAATAAGCCTAAAAAGTAATTTATTTGTCGTTCATATTTTTCATTCATCTGAATTCCTCCAGACACCGGATAGTGATGTGAACAGGCCTATTGCTAGATGAATAGGCGCATAAAAAGATATCGTTAAGATGAATATAATTATACTATAAATAGCCCATTTATTAAATCTCTTATCTTTATAGAAGAACAATAATCCAAGATAAGAGAGGTACATAAACCCAATTGTGCCTATAAATGAAATGATTAGTTGGTAATCTTGTAAGATTTCTTGATTATTGACATACATCATGAGCAATAGGGCGAGTGCTGAAAGTATTGATAGTGAGGCTGGATAATTTATATCTCTTAACTTAACTTTTCGAGCTGGTTTTTTCTTCATATATAGGAAGACGATTGTGCTTAACATATGGATAACATAGGCTTCTAGAATTGATTGTAATAATAGCGCAATCATAAATGTGAACATAAAAATATTCGGATCTAGCAATTCTATTTGATCACCTAAAATACTTCGAGCCATGTCAATGACTGATTGAATCTCTGAAAGTAGGTCATAACCAAAGATTGCGCCCATTAAAATGACTGTGACGAGTGTAATGATTAAAACAAAGCCAAATGTTATGAAAAGTAGCTGTTTATCGTTTAAATCTTTATTAATGCCCCAACCGTAGATGACGCCTATTAAGACGTACATGACGGCCAAAATCACTTGATAGAATGGTGCTAAAAAGAATCCCAAGATAAATGCTGAGGTAGCGACTGTTAATCCAGCACTTAAACCATATTCTCTAGTATAAAGAACAAATGGGATGGGTAGTAAAAAGGGAATGGTGCTTAGTAAAAAACCAGCACTCATTGTATCCATGGCCATGACGATTCCATAGAGTGCTAACATCATTGCGCCTAAGGTTAGTTTTCTTACTTGGTTGGTTCTCATTGGTCACTCTTTCTATTTGAAAAAAGCGAACTGATTAGTCCGCTTTTAAATTAGTCTTTTACGTAAGGGATCAAAGCCATTTCGCGAGAACGTTTAATCGCAACTGCTAACATTCTTTGATATTTCGCTTTCGTTCCAGATACGCGACGAGGAATGATTTTACCATTTTGTGAAATAAAACGGTTCAATAATTCTGTATCTTTATAGTCGATATAAGTAATTTTGTTCTTAGTGAAGTAACAAACCTTACGACGACCAGTTCTTTGTTTTCTAAAAGCCATGTTTTTCTCCTTCTTTAATTAGAATGGGAGGTCATCACTGGCGATATCTAAAATTGGTTCTGAATCAAAATCTTCTTGAGCATCATCATTACTAGTTGTTTGTGGTGATGCTGCATAACTTGAATCATCTGGGAAATATGGTTGACTTTGTGCTTGAGCTTGTTGACGTTGTTGTCTTGACTCAAGGAAATCAAAGTTTTCGACGACAACATCTGTGGTATAAACACGTTGTCCATCTCTTTCATATGATCCTGTTTGAATTCTTCCTTCGATACCGACTTGTGAGCCTTTGCCTAAATACTGATACATAACTTCTGCTCTCTTGTCCCATGCGACACAAGAAATAAAGTCTGCATCTTGTCCTTGTGGGTCATTCCCTTTGAAACGACGATTCACAGCTAAAGTGAAACGTGCATACGATGTTCCATTTTGAGTTTTTCTCAAATCTACATCTTTGGTTAAACGACCGATTAATAATACTTTGTTCATAATTAATTACTCCTCTTCATCAAGTTTGATAATTAATTGACGGACAATATCTTTGTTGATTAAAGCAATACGCTTAAATTCATCGATACCGGTAGCATCCGGTGCTGTAAATGTTGTTACAACATAGTACCCTTGCTTCATGAAATTAATCTCATAAGCAAATTCACGTAAACCCCATTCATCGACTTTATCAATAGTTGCCCCATGATCAGTCAAAATGGCATGCATTCTCTCGATTAATGCTGTTCTATCAGCTTCCTCAAGATTAGCGTTTACGATGTACATTAATTCATACTTTTTCATCGTACACCTCCTTTTGGTCTAAACGGCTCTTGCGAGCAAGGAATAAATATCGCTATCTATTCGCTTAGGCATTATAACATAAATGTCAACTCTTACCAAACTTTTTCTTCTCTTATTAATATATTGTATCGCACATTATTCCTAATAAAAAGAGTGCATCGATGCGAAACACTCTAGTTTTATCAGTTATACTCACATTTATTCTAAAATTGG
>LFRM01108972.1_pt2 | contig 16323 bp, 14 predicted proteins | sample 618341 | NCBI WGS metagenome assembly LFRM01 (sample SAMN03654438, study PRJNA283298) | anaerobic digester metagenome | isolation source: pool of bioreactors CSTR01a, CSTR02a, and CSTR03a thermophilic anaerobic... | place: Denmark: Kgs. Lyngby | collected 2014-05-21 | reverse complement strand
AGCTTTCTGCGGTTTTGCTTAGTCTCATAGTGATTTGCAGCAAAGCGCACCCCTTTACCATCAGCAAAGATAGCCACAAATTCACCTTCAAATGGTTCAGTAGCAGCATGAACACAGATTACCCGCTCATCTGCTTCCAGTCCGAGCAGGTTAGGTGTATACTCTCCCAGCAAGGAAGGACGCGAATCTTCAATTTCCCAGGCCATCATCTTGTATGCATTTGCCTTGTCCGTAAAAAATATCAATTCTGATTGATTGCTGGCATCTTCTTCAATGATTATCCGATCATTTTCTTTGAGTTTAAGATCAAAATTGCCGCGCAATGAAGTCAGGGCCAGCTTTTTGAAATAGCCTTCTTCAGTCAGGAAGATGCGGATATTGTAATCAGGAATTAATTCCGTTACTTCCGGAACATCAATATCATCAGGATCAACAAGCCGGGTGCGCCGCTCACGGCCATATTTTTTGGAAACTTCGGTCAGCTGGTCTGAAATAAGCTTTCTTTGACGTCTGCCACTCTTCTCGAGTTTTTCCAGATCCTCAATTTCAGCCAGCAAATCTTTTATATCGTCAAGGCGGCGAATAATATACTCGCGGTTGAGATTGCGCAGCTTAATTTCAGCGACTGCTTCTGCCTGTTCTTTGTCAATGGTAAATGCCTTCATCAGACGAGGAATAACATCGCGTTCTTTTTCAGTATTGCGAATCACCTGGATAGCCAGATCAATATCCAGAAGAATAGCTTCATATCCGCGCAGAATGTGTAAACGCTCACGTTTCTTTTCCAGAGAAAAACTCGTTTCACGCCTGATACAAGTCATGCGCCATTTTATCCACTCATTGAGTATTTCACGGACACCCATTACCCGGGGGGTATTGTCAATCAGAATATTAAAGTTGCAGGAAAAATAATATTCCAGCGAAGTGCTTTCAAAAAGTTTATGCAAAAGAATGTCAGGATCAGCGGTACGCTTATATTCAATGCTGATACAAAGACCATTGAGGTCTGTTTCGTCACGGACATTTGTAATATCCTGCAGTTTGTTCTTTTTAATCTGATCTGAAATATCATCAATTATTGTCTCGATGGTAGTTGTATAAGGGATTTCCCTGATTTCTATAGTAGCATCTTTGCGGTTAATCTCAGCCGTACCTCTAAGCTTAAAAGATCCGCGGCCGGTCTCGTAGATTTCTCGCATATCTTCCTGATCATAAATTAATTCAGCTGCTGTAGAAAAATCGGGCGCGGGCATGTGCTCAAGCAGGTCGGCTTCTGGATCCTTTAGCAAAGCGATTGTCGCATTGCAGACTTCACTCAGATTGAAGGAGCAAATATTGCTAGCCATACCTACAGCTATACCTTGGTTATTATTGACAAGTATAGTCGGAAATTTAGCCGGCAGAAGACGCGGTTCCTTTGTTGTCCCCGAATAATTGTCGATCATGTCGACTGCATTCTTATCCAGACCGTCAAAAATAGTTTCACAGGAAGAATCAAGGCGTGCCTCGGTATAACGGGCAGCCGCATACTGCATGTCGCGTGATGTTACATTGCCAAAGTTGCCTTTGGAATCAATCCAGGGATGCAGGAGAGTACCGTTTCCTCTCGTCATCCGCACCATAGTTTCATAAATTGCCTGATCTCCGTGAGGGTTTAACTGCATAGTCTGCCCCACTATATCAGCAGATTTTGCGCGCGGACCGGACATGAGCCCCATTTTGTACATTGTGTAGAGCAGTTTTCTATGCGAGGGTTTAAAACCATCAATCTCGGGAATGGCTCTGGAAACTATTACGCTCATGGCGTAAGGCATGTAATTATTATAAAGTGTGTCAGAGACAGATACAGGGATTGTTGCTGTTTTCTCAGCTGTTTGGTCCATTATCTTTTCATCTTGCGTCATTCGCTGCTCCTACACGACATCCAGCATATCTACATACTTATGGCCGTGATCTTCAATATATTCGCGCCTGTCGGCTACTCCTTTACCCAAAAGGAGCTCAAAGGCTTCTTCAGCTATTTCTTTGTCTTCCGGGACTACCTCGATCAGACGACGGCTTTCCGGATTCATAGTTGTCTGCCACATCATCTCCGGCTCATTCTCACCCAGACCTTTTGAGCGTTGCAGGTGCACTTTGCCGCCATCCAGCCTGGATAGGATCTCTTCCTTATCTCGTTCAGTATAGGCAAAGTGTGTTGTTTCCAAACTGCCTTTAGTGTGAGTTATTTCGAAGAGTGGCGACTCTGCTATAAATATCTTGTGTTCTTCTAACAGTTGCGGTGTCAGCCGGTAAAACATAGCCAGGATGAGCGTACGTATCTGAAAACCATCTACATCAGCGTCTGTGCAGATGATGACTTTACTCCAGCGCAAACGTTTTATGTCAAACTGGGCCACATTTTTTACTTGTCTGTTACCCAAGTCTACACCACAGCCCAGAACTTTAATTAAGTCCATTATTATATCGTTGTTCAAAATGGCGCGTATGTCCGCCTTCAGGCAATTGAGGATTTTCCCCCTGACAGGAATTATTGCCTGAAAATCGGCATTTCGTGCCATTTTTACAGAACCAAGAGCTGAATTACCCTCAACAATATAAAGCTCCCTTTCATTGACATCCTGGGAGCGGCAATCAACAAATAAGCGTGGCTTATTAGTGAAGTCCATCGATGTCATCAGGTCTTTCTTGACACTGATGCGCATCTTTTCTGCTTTCTCACGACTGCGTTTATTAATCATTACCTGGTCCAGCACCCGCAAAGCTGTTTCTCGATGTTCAATAAACCAGATATCGAGCTTATTGCGGATCAGATCTGTCATGAAGCGCTGAATATATTGGTTATTAATCGATCGCTTGGTTTGGTTCTCATAACTGGTAAATGTAGAAAAAGAACTCGTTACAATGATCAGACTATCTTCAATATCGGTAAAGCTGATTTTGCTTTCATTGCTTTTATATTTATTCTCCTGCTTTAGCCAATCATCAAAGACTGAAACAAAAGCTGAACGGACTGCCCGGTCAGGAGAACCCCCGTATTCAAGCGGAGATGAGTTATGGTAATAAGATAGAAGCTTGTTATCATTATTAAAAGCGACAGCTATTGTGGCATTGACCCGATATTCTTCTCTGTCGGAACGGTCTTTGCCCCTGCCTTCGCCCTGGAAGGAAAATGCATCACTCAGGCGGCCTTTATCCTGATTAAGCTCTCTGACATAAGCCAGTATGCCTTCCGGATATGAGAAACTATGTTCCTCTCCGCTAATTTCATCTTTGAACTCAAAAACAGTACCGCTGTTAACAATGGCCTGTTGTTTGAGAGTTTCGAGAAAGAAATCTGTCGGGATCTTAATATCAGTCAGGACATCATAGTCAAGTAAGAAATGCTGCTTAGTGCCAGTACGGCGGGNNCCGCCAATATTTTCACCCTTCTCAAAATGGAGTTTATATTGATAGCCGTCTCTGGTAACTTCCACATCGAAGAAGCGTGAAGCATATTGAGTAGCGCAAGCTCCCAAACCATTGAGACCGAGACTGTACTCATAGTTTTCTCCCAGATTCGTTTTGTATTTTCCGCCAGCATATAGCTCACAGTAAACTAACTCCCAGTTAAAGCGCTCTTCATTTTGATTATAGTCAAGGGGGATACCCCTGCCATGATCTTCAACCAGAATGGAATAGTCCTTAAAACGGGTAATTGATATCAGATCACCGAAGCCGGCCCTGGCTTCATCAATGGAGTTAGACAGTATTTCAAAAAATGCCTGTTGCGCCCCGCGTAAATCGTCAGAACCGAAGATTACACTGGGACGCAAGCGAACCCTGTCAGCCCCCTTTAGCGAGGAAATACTCTCATTGTCATAGTGTTTGGTCATTAATAATTCTTCCTCCGCCGTAATTTTGTCATGTTCGGATTTAAAACTCAAGTTGTAATTCAAAGCTTGTACTTTACAAAAATTCAAAGCTCAGGTAAAATAGCGACTGTTCGTATCAAATGCGGGTGTAGTTTAGTGGCAGAACATCAGCCTTCCAAGCTGATCGTGAGGGTTCGATTCCCTTCACCCGCTCCATTTTTTCTCATGGGCATATAGCTCAGTTGGATAGAGCAACAGCCTTCTAAGCTGTGGGTCGCAGGTTCGAGTCCTGCTATGCTCGCCACAATTCAACCCTTAAAACATGAGTTTTAGGGGTTTTTTCATTCTTCAGGAAATAGGAGCTGCTCCAGGACATAACCTTGACGCCCGTCCGCTAACCGCACTTTAACCCAGCCTTCTTCCGCTTGGCTTGTTTGAATAAGTCTGTCCCCTCTTTGCACAGTAGCTATAAGGTCAGTAGAGCCGGGAGAAGTCATAACTTGTAAACTGTTAGCTCTTACCTCAACTTCAATTTCAAATATAGTCGCATCCGGGTCTATTGTAGAATTCTCTTCTAAAGTGCTTTCTGTGCTTGGGCTTTCATTTCCCGCGTTCCTGCCGGAAGCTATAGCACTTATGCCCCAGACAAGAAGCAAAAGTACCAGCAAAACTATGGCGATGAAGGTAAGAATTGAAAGACTGCGTGAATGTTTAAATATATGTGTTATGCGATAAAGGAATCTTTTGAAAAAAACTTTGACACCGCCGGCATCCCACATCTTAATCCGATCGATCACCTTTGGTTCAGACCGGTTTTCTTCCTGGGTACGTGCAGCAGATGGATATTGATTCTTATCACTGGCTCTTCTGTTTTGCAGGCTGGGTTTTTCATTGCCAAAACTCGAAACAAACTTCGGTGCTTTAGCCTGACTCTCTTCAAAATATCTGACTCGTCTTTCCATTTCCAGTTCAGCTGGCAAAATACGAACATTTCCGTCCCTGAGCGGTACAACCTTTGAGCGGCGTATTGACTGCAGAAAGCCGGAATGTTCAGATTCGCTGCCGATCATCTGTCCGGTTTCCAGCCTTTGCACATGTATGGAGAACCAGGTAGTATCATTCGAATAGCCTGATTGAGAAGCAACACTGCTCAATTCTGCCATAGATACATTCAGCTGACGCATATCGCCAAAAAGATCTTCCAGTTCTTCAGCCATAAACAAATCAATAAAATCAGGATCAATTATCAGAAAATTATCATTCTCACGTGGTCTGAAGGCATAGAAATCCAGTTTCCTTATCGACTCTGACAAGTTAAGCTGGGGAGGAAGTGTTGGCTGTTGTCTGTAAATCCTATCTCCACGATGCAGATAGACTCCCAGATCCTTGTTGCAGAAAACAAAAACAATTTCAGCAGTCATCAGAAAGAGAAAATCTGCCTTCAAACTATCATCTATTCCCTCTTCCATGAATCGAGACATGCCATGAATTTGCAAATTGCGGAAAGCCAGCTGCCATTGCCGCAATTGCACACGGGTATCATGGATTGCTGCAGGGTCATCTTTGTCCGTCAATATCCCGGCAATTAACTGAACACGGCGATTACCCGAAGCAACATAATGCTGCTGCCGGTGAGTAGCCAATAAGCCAATATCGCGGTCATTAAGTTGTAATGTGAGCTCTTTGCGATCACGTTCGGCCAAATGAGCCGTCAAGGTCGATCGGATCATAGCTTATACCAGTTCTCCACCATAAATGCCTTATGGTGAGTATCCTTTCAATCCCCGGAGGCCTCTTCACCTCCCGGGTAAAATTTCATCTTCGGCGATTATTCTACCACGTTTAGCTTACTTAGAGTCTTTTTGCAGCCAATCCTTAGCCAACAAACCAAAAATATTCATATCCAGATACTCAGACCCGCGAACCACATATTCACGCTGTCTTCCTTCCAGGCGAAAACCCAGACGCTCGAATAGTTTAAAAGAGTCTAGATTGCCACTGATTATCCTTGCATTAATACGATGAAGTCTCAGATCCCGAAAAAGGAAATCGATGAAGATTGTCATGGCTTCAGCAGCCAGCCCCTGGCCCCGTACCGCTGGACTCAGCAGCGCAATACCAACTTCCGCATGTCTCATCTCAAAGTCAAGAGACTCACAGGTAATGACCCCTATAGGTTTTTGTTTATGTAAAACAGTGAAAACAAAAGCTGTGTCTAAATCATTCCAATCTGACATGAGCTCTTCCAGTGCAGTTCCGGAGTAAGTTTTCAGTCCGGATGGCAGATAATAATATAGGGTTTTTTCATCTGTAAACAAGACTTCAAATGCAGGATAATCTTCAGCCTTGAGATTGCGGATATTAACTCTTTGCCCCTGCAAAGAAATCTTACTTAAGGTTTCTTTATACTTATCCTGCAGATTGATGTCAGTAATTAAATGATTATCATCGCACATTTTTTGAGCTTTGCTTCTTTCCTTGCTTAAGTTTAGACAATATTGCAAAAATAGTGCTATACTGCTAAAGTCTTACCTTAAGCTTAACACCTAAACCATATCTGTTGAAACGGTAAAAAAGGATTTGACACTAAGGGATTAGCTTGATAGAATTCTTTTTGCGCTTGCGAAGAGACATGGTGGAATTAGCTCAGTTGGTTAGAGTGCCAGGTTGTGGCCCTGGAGGTCGTGGGTTCGATTCCCATATTCCACCCCATTTTTTTGCATTGGGGTGTAGCCAAGGGGTAAGGCACGGGACTTTGACTCCCGCAGTCGCAGGTTCAAATCCTGCCATCCCAGCCATGATCCACTAGCTCAGTCGGTAGAGCATCTGACTTTTAATCAGGGGGTCTGGGGTTCGAATCCCCAGTGGATCACCAGACAGAGTTCGGGAATTAAGCCCGGGCTCTGTTTTTAATTTAGTTAAACTTTAAAAACTCCAGATTTAGCAGGAAATCCTTAATATCAACACCACCGGTAAAACCAGTCAGTTCACGGTTCATACCGATTACCCGGTGGCAGGGAATGAAGATCGGAAGTGGATTGGCTCCCAGTGCTTGTCCCACAGCACGTGAAAGCTTAATGGCTTTTTCTTCTTCCCCTACAATCTCAAGGGCAATATCCTTATAAGAAAGCAGTTGACCATAGGGAATATTTCGAGTGATTTCCCAGACTTCTTTTTGAAAAGCTGTTCCTTCTTCTATCTCATAGGAAAAATTGAATTCGTGCAGCTGATCTTTTAAGTAAGCAATAATCTGTCCGGCAGCAGCTGTCACAATGGAATTATGTGGCTGCAAGCCCGCAGGAGGATCTATCAGGACCGGATCGTGCAAGCCTTCTGATATATGACCATCATTATCAAACAAGTCGTAAAAGAGAGCATAGGAGCGGATAAAATCATCCATTTTTCTGTCACGCCGGACAAAGTCAATGCGGGATATTTTGTCTCCTTGCTTATTAGTTATCAGAGCGATATAACCAAAACGCCAGGCAATAAAAGCCAGCTGCCTCTGTGAAAACTGCGGAGAAAAATAACTGCGGCCATTTACTGCCAGATCATCATCAAACTGGCCCAGGCAGATCTTAAATTTGTCATCTGAAATGTCATCGAGGACTGAATAGGAATCTAAGCGATATAAAGCAAGAAATTCTCCAAATACCGCTTTAGCTATTTTACGTGTAAGCTGAACAGATACAGTCTGGGATTCATAATAAATAATAGCCCAGGATTCCTGAGCCATGGGCTTTTGCAGGTAGAAATATCCATGCTGACCCTGGTATGACCACAAATAAATGTCTATTCCCTGGGACTGCCGGTCCCTGATATAATCTCTGCTTTCACTCAAACTTTTCAGGAGCAGCTTTTTATTCCGCCTCCGAAACTCACTGGCATCCTTAAGGTAACAAAATTTTATGTCGGGGATTGATTCGGACATAAGCGGATCCTTTCCCTCTTAAACAACTATTCCTGATCAAATTATAGCTTAAATAATAGATTAGAAATCAGGCTATAGTTTTTCGCTCATAAGTAAGGTAGCGAAAATATGCACCTTCCTCTTCCTGCCACTCACCGACAGAACTTAAATTAAAGTTCGGATCCGAATTCAAATCCGGAAAATCACAGTCGGAAGGATATTTTTGGAAATGTTGGGTCACATATACACGATTAGTGTAGTCCAGTAACTGACCATAGACTGAACTTCCGCCTGTGACAAAAAAATCATCATCCGTAAGATTTTCTTTCCGCTTCAGCTCCTTAACATAATGCAGAACTTCAGCTACACTATGTGCCACCATCGCTCCTTCTACGGCAAAGTCTGGATCAGAAGTCAGGACAATATTGCGGCGTCCGGGTAAAGGTTTCCCGCCAGGATGTGTACTCATGGTCAGGCGGCCATAGATAATAACTTTGCCCCAGGTCAGCTCTTTGAAGCGTTTTAAATCGGCTGAAATCGGCTTCTGCAACTGACCGCAGTAACCAATGCCCCAGGAAGAGTCGCAGGCAACAATTGCATTCATCTATTAACCTCCTCCAATATATGTTAGATAGCCACCGGAATATTCTTAACTACAGGTCCATGTTGATAATTATCAAAACTAACACTATCGACAGTAAAATCATAGAAGTTTTTCACTGAAGGATCAAGCAATAACTTTGGTGCCGGATAAGCTACAGCTTTAATAAGTTCTTCTGCTATGGGAATATGCCGGTCATATATGTGGGCGTCGGCAATAACATGCAGGAGCTCGCCGGCTTCCAGATTGCTAACCTGAGCGAACATTGCCAGTAAAACGGCATATTGTGTTACATTCCAATGGTTAGCAACCAGCATATCATTTGAACGCTGATTTAAGATCGCATTCAGCTTATTGCCGCTGACATTAAAGGTCATACTGTAAGCGCAGGGGTAAAGAGCCATCTCACTCAGGTCTGCATGATTAAACATATTAACTATCATACGTCGTGAATATGGGTTATGTTTCAGATCGTAAAGAACGCGGTCTACCTGATCAAACATACCCTCTTTATACTTGTGTTTTTGCGCCAGCTGATAACCGTAAGCTTTACCGATAGTGCCATCCTGCAGCATCCACTGGTCCCAGATTCCGGTAGACAGATCTGCTACGCGGTTTGATTTCTTTTGCCAGATCCAAAGCAGCTCTTCCACAGCGCTTCGGTAAAAAACCCGGCGCAGTGTCATGATCGGGAACTCCTGTGAAAGATCATAGCGGTTGACCACACCGAAACGCTTAATAGCATGAGCCGGTGAACCATCTTCCCACTCTGGCCTGATCTTCTGCCCCTCATCTGAGCAGCCATTCTGCAGTATATCTCTGATATTGTCTTGGAAAATTACATCACAGCGACTCATATGAACTCCCTTAGCTAATAAAAAAGCCCACAGTTTTAGCTGCGGGCTTATGGTCGGAGTGAGAAGACTTGAACTTCCGGCCTCTTGGTCCCGAACCAAGCGCTCTACCACCTGAGCCACACCCCGTTGCTCTAGTGATTTTACGCATTATGGCTCACCTTGTCAAATGGTCTTGATCAGAAAACTAAGGAAATATAAGTCTTAAATTATTGACCTGCTGGTGTAAGTTGTCAGGGTACATACAGATAAGGCTCCAGACTGGAGAACTTTTTATCTTTAATACCCGGGACCTGCATCAATTCCTCAAGCTGTATGAACTTGCCATTCTCTTCACGGTATTTGAGAATAGCTGCTGCTGTTGCCGGCCCAATGCCTGGTACAGTCAGCAAATCTGTTTCTGTAGCCAGATTCAGATTAATTTTACCTGAAGCTGCCACAGCTTGATTATCCCCTGAACTGTCAAAAGAAAATTCAACTTCACCGGCTTCAACTTCTTCAATAGTCGGCACGTACAATTTGGCATGGGGATTTAAGAGCGATGCCATATTTATGGCTTCCAGAGCAGCATCTTTTGTCGGGCCTCCGGCTTTAGCTATCGCATCACTTACAATTACTCCTTCAGGAAAATAAAAGACACCAGGGTTATTTACTGCGCCAGCAACATGAACCGGGAATATGGCAATAGTGGATACAAGTACAGTTGACGCTAGTGGCTGGCTGCTCTTGGAAACTGCTGTCAGCTCCTCAGGATCCAGTTCTTTTTCTCTGCCAATCAGAAAACTTGCTAGAAGTGCGAAAACAACAACCGCTAACATGAAGGCAAGAATAATATTTTGTTTTTTTCTTTTCTGCTGGTCAAGGTTTTTACGCTTATTCATGAGGACTCCCCTAACTGTTTTTTCCACAATACAATAAAAAAAGCGAGGCTGAACGCCCCGCTTCTGCTCTTATATGTCAATACTGTTCTATTTGACAGTTTTTGAATTCTGCCAGAGTTTTTCTAAATTGTAAAATTCACGATCTTCCTGTCGCATTACATGTACAATAATGTCGCCATAGTCAAGGACTATCCATTTCCTGCTTTCCATGCCTTCAATTTGCCTAACCTGATGCTTCAATTTTTTCATGACGGCTTCTTCGACCGCGTCAGATAAAATTTTGCAATGTGTGGAATTTCGGGCAGTAGCTACAATGAAATAATCCGTCAAAGAAGTACGCCCGGTTACTTTGATTGTTTCGACATTGTCCGCTTGCTTGTCTTCCAGAGCTTGCAGAATAGTGTCAAGCAGATTTTGTATAAATTGCAGTGTTTCCGGATCCTTCATGCCTGCATCTTCCAGCTTATCAGGCATTTCCATTTTCAAGTCAGAATTCAATCATTTACCTCTTTTCTTAGATTAAAAGACTTCTGTCTTTCTTCTATTTTAGTATATTATATGCATCTTTGCTCAGCGGACAAATTTCCTGACCTGAACCTTGTATAGCAGCAAAAACTTCTTCATAACAGCGACATACCGCCTGGTCAAGAAACAGCCCCTTTTCAGAAGCATCTGCATCTTGGGCAAAAGCTAATTTACGAATTATATCCAGATTTTTAAAAGGCCGGCCGTATTCTATTTTATCAGCTAAAAAGATAATTTTTTCGAGACTGCTCATACCCGGTCTTCCAGTTGTATGATACTGAATAGCATTGAGGACATCTTCAGATTTTACAGCAAATTGTTCTCTCGCCAGATAAGCTGCTGCAGGTCCATGCCTCAATTCAGGATTGCTTTCTTCCTTGCCCAGATATTTTCCGGAGTAAGCAGATTGATCATCGGCCGAGAGTTCTTTCGCCAGATCATGGAGCAAAGCTGCAGTACCCGCTTCCACTGCCGGCACATTATGTACAGCTGCCAGCTCCAAAGCTAAGAGACAGGTGGAAACAGTGTGCAGCCTGCGCTCACTACCCAGATAGGCAAACAAGCGCCGTTCATAAGCATAGAGCTTTTGCCAGCTGTCTTCATCTAAGTTATCTAAAACTTTCCGATATGAATATGGACGATAGATATTTAACAAGTCATTAACTTTATCAGGCAGAAATTCCGCTGCTGAAACATCTCTACTGAGCAGTTCCCTGACTTGGGTAGCAGATACACTTGTTGGCTTCATTGGGAAAAAATCAATTTCTGCTTTATATTTTCTGCGCAAATATTCAGCCTGCCGTTCACTTTCTTCTTTATCAGACTTTCCGCGCAAGGCAACAGCGAAAGATACCAGAGACATTATATCTTCATAGCGGAACCATTCTTCTGCCGTGTAGAGAAAGTCCGAACCAGAGATCAGTTTGATCTTAATATCCGGATATTCACCCAATATTGCCTCAATCGTATCAACTGTATAATTACGACCCGGAGATAGTATTTCCCGTGTGCTTACATGGACTTGAGCCAGATTTTCTGTAGCCAGTCTGGCAGTTTCAACCCGAAAAGTGGAAAAGCTTATGCGTCTGCTTTTATGCGGTGGCTGACCAACAGGCATTAATAGAAGCTTATCAAAAGGAAAAGCAGCCACTGAAGCCTTAACTATCTCCAGATGCCCATTGTGAAAGGGGTCAAATGAACCGCCAAATAATCCTACTAAAGGTCTGCTTTTCTTCACTTCTATACTCTAGTCCTTTTTTTAGCAAGCTTTGCCCTTATCGCCGGTTTGTGCACGCATCAGCAGATAAGCATTTATGAAAGGATCAATATCTCCGTCCATGACAGCATCAACATTTCCTGTTTCTACATCAGTACGATGATCTTTTACCATTGTATAGGGGCAAAAGACATAAGACCTTATCTGATTGCCCCAGGCAATTGAGCCGACGTCACCTTTCAAGTCTTCGATCCGTTCCAGCTGCTGCTGTTGTGCCAGCTGATACAGTTTTGACTTCAACATCGACATAGCCGTTTCGCGGTTTTGTATCTGAGAACGTTCATTCTGACAAGAAACAACAATCCCGGTAGGTAAATGTGTAATCCTGACAGCCGAGCTGGTTTTATTAACATGCTGTCCTCCGGCACCGGAAGCCCTGTAGGTATCTATACGCAGATCGTCAGCCCGAATATCAATCGTGATTGTGTCGTCTAATTCAGGCAGGACCTCACAGGAGGCAAAAGAAGTGTGTCTTCTGCCTGAAGCATCAAAGGGTGATATACGTACTAAACGATGAACACCATATTCAGACAGTAAATAGCCATAGGCATTTACTCCCTTTACGCGGAAGGATACGCTTTTGATGCCTGCCTCATCACCCTGAATCAGGTCAAGCAGTTCAATGATGTAACCATGGTCTTCCGCCCAGCGCATATACATCCTTTCCAGCATTTCTGTCCAGTCCTGAGCTTCAGTACCACCCGCTCCGGCATGCAATGTCACCAAAGCGTTAGCTGAATCGTGCTCACCGGACAGCAGAGTTTCCAGGCGGATTTTTTCATATTCCTTATCATATGTCTGTAAAGCCTCTTCCACTTCAGCACGGACCGCCGGATCATCAAGCTCACTGCCCAGCTCACAGAGAACCTCAATATCCTCAAGCTCTGCTTTCAGAGATACAAATCGCTTGTTCTTCCGTTCAAGGTGAGCGATTCGTTCCTGAATTACCGAAGCCTCTTTGGGGTCCTCCCAAAAATCAGCTTCCATTGTCAGGGCGCTTAAGCGTTCAATCTCAAGTTTGTCTTTATCCAGACAAAGGGAGAGCTCTAAAAGCGTCAATTTATCTTTATTTGCTTCAATTATAATGTTTAGTTCTGAATATTCCATGTGCAAATTCCTTTCGGATTCTAGATTTGTAAAAAGTATAGAATCGTCAGGTCAGAATCTTCTCTGATGGAGGACATCAAGAGAGATATGTAAAAGCCGGGTTGTTTTATAGACTATGCCTGCTAATCGACCACTTGCGAAAGTCAGCAAGGCAAAGAGAATGGCACGAATTAAGCTGCCGGCCCACAATGATGATGCCAGAGCATTAAGCAGAAAAGTTTCTGCAAGTGAAAGCACTGAATTGAGAGCAAAGAATTGGACAAAGATGTAAAACTTGAAGCCTTTAGTCAGAGAAGCGCTGGCTTCCATAGCCTGAAAAATATTGCGTTCTTCATAGATCTGCTCAAAAATCGTCATAGAAAGCATGGAAGCAGCAAAGTAGTAAGGAATCTTGAAAAAAAGGATAGAAGAAATCTGAACACCAAACATTGCCGCAGCCAGGACGAGCATAGAAGGATAATATTTCCAGGCAATCTTTACAGGTTTGTAATCACGCAAAGTCCTCGGAAGTGTGAGATTCAGGTCGACGTCGCCGGAAGTTATATTTGCTGAGTCATTTATCTCAGCTTTGTATTCCAGAAAATTTATTGCACTGAACAAGATGAAATACAGAGATATTGCCTTCAGTAAGAGTTGTTTCGCCAAGCTGATCATCATCTCATTACTGGGCACAGGAAAACCTTGATCTTGAAGCAGGAAGCTCTGCAAACCGCTATAAAACTCTGTTAAAGGAGCCTGTATGGGTTCCGTTATATAAAGAACTGCAGCAATAATAAAGAGCAGTAAAAATGCAAGTCTGTTGGTTTTAGCTTCAGGGGCTTTATCAATTTTTAATGCTTCCCAAAGAGAGCGTAATCCCACGAAGTTTCCTTTCATTTCCTGTACATCGATTTCCGGCTACATGCCAAAGAGTAACACAGTAAAGTCTATGCTGTCACGGTTTGGCTCTTATGTATCACTTAGCGGAGTATTGTTACTTTTTTAACTCCACGGACTTGTTGAAGTTTATTTTTCAATTCCGCTATAGCTACTTCATCACTGCTCATTTCAGCTATAATCAGAGCGTATTTATTGCCCAGCTGACTATCGCTGACCTGAAATGACTTAACTCTGCCGGCGGAATCGCGAACAGCATTTACACAACGGAAAACGATGTTGTCCAGATTATCCAATTCCAGAATTATGCTGACAGTACAACCATTTTCAAGCTGAATCAAGCGCACTGAATCTCTATATTTGTAGTAGGCACTGCGACTGATCTTAACACGTTTACAAGCTTCGTTGATGGATAGTCCGTCTTCCCTGTCTACCAGTTGTTTTACATTAATTACCTTATGAAAAACCTCAGGCAGAACATCAGATCGGATCAAATAATATTTATTTAGCACCTTCTTTATTCTCTTCCTTTAAGTTTTTGTCAGATAGTCCAGGCAAGCACGCAATGCAATACCACGATGACTGATCCTGTCCTTTTCAACATTTGAAACTTCAGCCAGTGAAACTTGGCAATTATCAGCCATGAAAACGGGGTCATAACCGAAGCCATGCTGGCCGGATGCTGCGAACAAAATTTTGCCGTGCAACTGGCCGTCAAATACTTTCTCTTCAGCCTGGGCTGAGATTAAAGCTATACTGCAATGGAAATGAGCTGATCTTTTATCATCAGGAACATCTTTCAACAGCTCCAGCAATAAGGCGTTTCTGTCAGAAGCTGCCAGCTTCTCCAATCTAGAGCCGAAGCGGGCTGAATAGATACCCGGACCACCGTCCAGAGCATCCACACACAGACCCGAGTCATCAGCAATAACATAAGACTCCCTGCTGAATGCATGTACCATTCTGGCCTTCAGCAGAGCGTTTTCAACAAAGCTGTTACCGGTCTCTTCAATCTCCTGATCGAAACCAATATCCCTGGCCATAATTATTTCTACCGGATATGCTTTGGCAATGCGGCGAAATTCCGCTATCTTGCCCTCATTGGCACTGGCTAAAACTAACTGCAGCATTACTACCTCATAATCCTAACTGGTCTGACAGCAAAAAAGTGGCTTTACGGAAGGTCTCATTAGTAAAAGGTGAAAGATATCCTGCCATCATAGCTCTTGCCAGTGGGTTTTTGCGATTTTCCAGATTCAGGAAACGAACCAGGTTCTCTTCCAGTGTGTGATTGTAACGACGAAAAGGAAAGCTTGCCAGTGTTTGAATCAGAGATACAGCTCTGTATACAGACGAAAGTGGCTTTGCCCACAATTCCGGCAAATATAAATAGGCTTCTTCAGCAGGAGCAAAGGAAAACAGTTGTGTGGAACTATAGTCAACAGAATAGTTAGCCATGATTGCCTGCCAAATACCGGCAAAAACTCTCATGTCGGATTCACCACAACGCCCCAGTTCTCGCTCCATCTGGTCCATAGCTGATAAAACGGGCAGTTCCAGACTATATTGAGTCAAATTCCATTCACGGGCATAGTCTGCCATTGATCCGTAAAACTTATCCCAGCTTTTATATGAAAGAAGCGCCAGAGAAAAACTGGCCAGATCTCGCTCGTAATGGGCCGGTAAGCGCGGGAGATAGAGTGGATTACGCAAAGTCTCAGACAGATCCAGCATAACTTTGCCTGTCATATTAAAAAGTCTGTCAACAATAAGCTCCTGCGGTATATTCTGCAGAATCAGCGTAGTCTTCTGGCTGTCTGTCATGAATAAATGCAAGGTGAAGCTTTCATCTTCAATATCTGAGCATGAAAGTCGACTCTCTCTCAAATCACTTTCATTGGCAGAAGGAGCCGGCTTAATTTGTAAATTACCTTCGGTATTCATATCAACAAAGTAATCAAGCTGTTTCTCGATAATCTCTTCCAGGCTTGACAGAAAACACTCTGCCAAAGGATAAGAGTCTGCATCCAATTCCGGTGTGCCATAAGCTGACAGGAAAAAATAGTCCCAGGGTCGCAGCATATTCAGATCCAGTCGTTCTGCCTGCTGAAAACGAATAGTACTTGCCAGGGGCAGGAAATGCTGACGAACAAGTTTGTGATAAGTCGGGATTGCATCATGCAGCATGTCGCTGACACCTAAGCGTCTGATCTGGTATTCCTCAAAAGATCGGAATCCGGCTTTGTCAGCCAACTCTCGACGGATCTTGTGCAGATCCAGAAAACGCTCATGTGTGACCTGTCTGTCTCTTTCTAAAGAAGCCATATAGTTGTCATAGCTTTCCCTGCGTTGGTCGCGTGAAGAATTCTGCAGATCATAACGCAGTTTACCGATCGGAGTTGCGAAACCGCGCTTGCTTAAGCCATGCTGCGAAAAACA
>LFRM01286638.1_pt1 | contig 16340 bp, 14 predicted proteins | sample 618341 | NCBI WGS metagenome assembly LFRM01 (sample SAMN03654438, study PRJNA283298) | anaerobic digester metagenome | isolation source: pool of bioreactors CSTR01a, CSTR02a, and CSTR03a thermophilic anaerobic... | place: Denmark: Kgs. Lyngby | collected 2014-05-21 | reverse complement strand
GGGTCAGTATTCCACTTTCCACTTATGAAAAGCTCCCTCTTCCAGGTGAAGAAGTGTTTCTTCATATCCATTATTATGTCAGGGAGGATGCGCACAAACTCTACGGGTTCTTTACAAAAGAGGAACGGGAACTGTTCCGCCAGCTCATAGGTGTCACAAAAATCGGTCCTAAAGTCGCTTTGAGTATCCTCTCCGGCATTTCAGTTGCTGATCTGATTGCCAGTGTCAATTCCGCTGATCCATCCCGGCTTGAAAAGATCCCCGGAGTGGGGGCTAAAACGGCTTCACGGCTGATGATGGAGCTCAGAGGGAAAGTCGGTGCTGCACCTTTTGCAGGCTGGTCAAAGGGCACACTGCCTGTCGGTGCGAAGGCTTCAGGGGGAAAACGTGAGGAAGTTTTTGCAGCCATGGTTTCCTTAGGATATAATGAAAAGCAGGTAGAGAGGGCGCTTTCCAGAGTTGGAGAGACACTCGAAGATGATGCCGATGCCGAAGAATGGATACGAAATGCTTTGCAGGTGATATGAAAAGAAGCGAACTGATAAGGAAAATCCAGGCAGGTTTCCCACTGAACAATATGGATTTGTCGGGTTACGATTTCTCCCATGCGAATCTTTCAGGTGCCGATTTTCAGGGAAGCAATCTCTCCGGGGCTGATTTCAGCTACTGTAACTTAAGCGGAGCCAAATTCCAGAAAGCCAACCTCAGCGGTGCTAATTTTCAGCATGCTGTCATTGCCGGTGTCACCATGGTTGTTGCCAAAATCGCCGGAATTCCCCTGGGAAATGTGAATCACACCTATTTCCGGACAGCGATTCTGATGGGAGCTGATTTCTCATTTGCGAAAATAGAGAAAGCCGATCTTGTAGACAGCGATCTTTCGAACTGTATCTTTGAGGGAGCTTTTCTGCGTGACTGTGAAATGGGTAGATCTATTCTTTCCAAATCGAATTTCTCCAACAGTGAAATCCAGAACTGTGATTTTTCGCGATGCTCAGGGAAAAAGATTTCTGCCTCCAAATGCAGTTTTTTAACCTGTGCATTTCCCACCTCCGACTTCACCGGAGCTGATTTTCTGAACTGTGAATTCAATAACTGTCTTTTCACAGAAACTATCATCACCGAATCGAAGCTCAGGCATGTGCGCTTCACCGACTGTGATTTTTCACTCTGTTATGGACAGAGCACTGAAATGCTCTGCAATATATACAGAAGAGTTACATTCGACAGAGCCATGCTCAGTGGGTCCCACTGGGAGGATTGCTCGTTTACTAATACAACTTTTATACAGGCATTCATGGCTGATGCAATAGTCAAAGGTACCTGCTGCAGCGATAATTTTTCCGGGGCTACCGGCAATTTACACACAGGTGATGAGAAATGAAATCCGGTGCTGATGAAAGGATCATATCTGGAGCTTCCAGGGACTCTGATGAGGAGAAGATGGATGCGGTGCTGCGCCCGGAGCGGTTCAGCGATTTTGTAGGCCAGGACTCCATCAAGGAAAACCTCTCTATCTTTGTGGAAGCCGCAAAACACAGAAGCGAAGCTCTGGATCATGTTCTCTTCTGCGGTCCTCCGGGTCTGGGAAAAACTACCCTTTCCAGAATTCTGGCTAGTGAACTGGGTGTCGGCATTCATACTACATCAGGACCAGTCCTGGAAAAGAAAGGCGACCTGGCCGGAAATCTTACAAATCTGGCAGAGAAAGATATTCTTTTCATCGATGAAATCCACCGTCTGAACCGGGTGGTTGAGGAAACCCTTTATCCGGCAATGGAGGATTTTGTTTTTGATATCATGATCGGTGAGGGGCCCTCTGCACGTTCTATCAGGCTCAACCTCAAGCCATTCACCCTTGTTGGTGCTACTACCAGAGCCGGAATGCTCACTTCACCGATGCATGCCCGGTTCGGTTATGTTTGCAGGCTCAGCTATTATGAACCTCAGCAGTTGCAGGCGATTATATTAAGGTCTGCGGGAATTCTTGGAATTCAGTGTGAGAAAAATGCTGCTCTCGAGCTGGGGAAAAGAGCCCGGGGGACACCCAGAATAGCTAACCGGCTGCTAAGACGCTGCAGGGATGTTGCGCAGGTAAGGGGCGACGGAATCATTACGGTGTCCATAGTTGATAAGACTCTCTCGATGCTTGGCGTGGATTCATCCGGACTCGATGAGATGGACAGGACGATTCTTATGTCAATAATTGAGCATTACGGAGGAGGACCGGTGGGTATTGGTACTCTGGCCGTAGTTGTGGGTGAGGAGCCTGACACCATTGAGGAAGTTTATGAACCGTTTCTTATCCAATCCGGTTTCCTGAAAAGGACTCCGAGGGGAAGAGAGGTCACTGAGAAATCGTACAGGTATTTTAACCTGAAACCACCCCGGTCGCAATCGCATCAGCAGAATCTGTTTTGAAAAAAATAACCGGGATTTAAGGAGAGAACAGGATGAACTGGGTAGATGTAGGAAGATTTCTGGTAGTTGCCGGGACAATCATTCTTGTCCTTGGTGTGTTTTTTATTATGACCGACAAACTTCCTCTTGGAAAACTCCCCGGAGATATCCAGATAGGAAATGGCCGTTTCAAAGTCTATATCCCCATTGCAACATCAATTCTTATCAGTCTGGTCCTGACACTGGTGATCAATTTCTTCTCCCGAAGGTGACATCATGGAACTGAAACGCTTGTCAATCACGGTGAGCGGAAGGGTTCAGGGTGTGGGTTTCAGGTATTTCACTGAAGATGCTGCTGAGGCGCTTGGCCTGACAGGATGGGTGAGAAATACATGGGGAGGGGATGTTGAGATGGAGGTTCAGGGGACGCCGGATATGCTTGAGCAGTTTATAAGTCGGGTTAAAGAGGGGCCTCCGTTATCTTTTGTAAGAGATTTCCGCTTGAATGAAATTCCTGTTGTAAAGGGCGAAAAAGGCTTTTTGGTGAGATACTGACTTCGTTGTTGCGATTAAGAAAAAGAATCGTTCTTTTTTGTAAAATCTTCATCCCGATCATCTGAATCACAGAAATCACAGTCCAAGACGATTTTCTCCGGCATTCTTTTTGCATCCCCAATGAATCATCAGGAGGGGAGTTTTATGCCTATAGTCAATAAACTCATCAAACTGTCTTCTTTTGTGCTTTTCTGCGAAATAACAGGGCTCGCAGGAGGTTATTTCACTTCAAGGGGGATTCCCGACTGGTATTCAAATTTAAAAAAACCTCCCTTCAATCCACCATCCTGGGTTTTCAGCCCTGTCTGGACCATCCTTTACGCCATGATGGGGATATCGGCATATCTGGTTTATGAGAAAAAGGAGAAGAAAAGGAAGACTGCACTTCTGCTATTCGCTGCTCAATTATTCCTTAATTTCTGGTGGACTATTCTGTTTTTTACTTTTCGTTCACCTTTAGCTGCCTTTATCGAGATTATTGTTCTGTTGCTTACAATAGTGATGACAATAGTGGCTTTCTGGCCAATTTCCAGAAAAGCCGCAATTCTCCTTTTGCCATATTTGCTCTGGGTATGCTTTGCATCAGTGCTCAATTATTCCCTGTGGAAACTTAATAGCTGAACAAAAATGATGAGGGAGGTTTATGCCTGTAGATCATGAGCAGATAAAAATCGATATAGAGAATAATCTCTCGAGGGATTCCCGGATCGGCCAGGCTAAAATAAAGATCAATTTCTCCGATAACACTGTGGTTCTCACCGGTGATGTGCATTCGTACTCTGCAAGGGAAGCGGCTGAGATGGATGTTTGGTCTGTAAAGGGAGTGAGTGCTGTTGAGAATCTGCTAAATGTTGTATTTCCTCCCGGCTACAAATCACCTGCCGACTCAGTGATTAAAGATAATGTAAAAAGGCTTATTTCCTGGGACCCCGATATTTACCTTGAAAGAATAGAGGTCTTTGTGGAGAAGGGGAAAGTGGTGCTTGAGGGTTCAGTAGATAAGTATTGGAAAAAATTCAGAGCAGAACAGTTGGCTCGTGAAAGCGGAGGTGTGACTGCCGTGGTCAACAAACTGGTAGTCGACCTGACCGAAAAAATATCCGATGAAAAGATCGGGCAGGATATAATGAGTCTCATGGGTAGAAATCCCGCTCTGGATGTAAATAAGATCACTGTAGAGATTAAGAACGGAAATGTCGTGCTCTATGGATCGGTCCCCAGCAGACAGGGGTTCGATGTTGCTGAAGATCTGGCCAGGTACACTCCAGGAGTGCTCTCAGTAGAAAACAAACTATCAATCGTCCCCTCTTAAAGTATTGCTCTTGAAAAGTCTCTGCCTAAATGCGATTTTCCTTAGTTGAAAAACTCAAGGATAATCGCATGAATTTTAAATTGATGTGCCTTTTTGCTCTGCTTCTATCCCTGTTCTCCCTGTTAACAGCACAGGAAAAAGATACTCTTACCTCTCCTCTCTGTGCTCACCCGGAACAGATATTCACAAAACAAAGTGGCACGTATAGAATTAATTACTGGATGGGTGAGACTATGCTCAATATGAAAACAACCAAAGGTTTTCTTTACAACAACGGTGCCAGCCGTCCGGTTTTACAAAAATACACGGCACTCAAAGTGACAGGCTACTCCCTGCTTTGTGTGGGTGCGGGACTGATTATAACAAACATTGCACTTGACAATCGCGGCTTTCATCCTGTCGGGCTTGCCGGATATGCATCCATTGCCTGTGGCTTCACCGCAAGTTTTTCAGCTAATGGCAAGTTTCGACTCGCAGTTTATGAGTACAATAAGAACGTCTGTGGGAAGAAATAAGCGCATATCTCTGCAACAATAAACTCAGATGTCTGAGATGAAATTCTCTGGGTTGCTCGTTGCAGCGGGTTTTTGCAGCACCTTGCGTTTTCTCAGAGTTGTGCTCCTCTTTAATCTCTTTGCCGCGACCGCTGCTGTAGAATTTCGCATGGATGGGGTCCACACCGATACCCTGTTGCGCCCATCCTGTTTTGATTTGTAAAGAGCCTGATCTGCTCTTTCGATCAGAGAAACTGCTGTTTCAGAGCTGCCACAGAATGATGCAATCCCGACACTGATAGTAACCGAGTGATGCTGCCTGTTATAGGATATTACATTTTTTGCAACTGCCTTGCGGAGCCTTTCTGCTACATCTCTGGCAATATGCACCGGTGTTTCAGGAAGAAGGACAACGAATTCCTCTCCGCCGTATCTTGCGGCAATATCGATATTCCTGAATAATTTGCGGCAGAGATTGGAAATCGATATCAGCACCTGGTCACCGAAGGCATGACCGAAGGTGTCGTTTACCTCTTTAAAGCGGTCGATGTCAAACATCAGGACTGTGAGAGGATGTTTATAACGCTTCGCACGGTTAAGTTCGTGCCCGGCTGCTTCGAAAAAATGACGGTGGTTGAAAAGGCCGGTAAGTGAATCCGTTTCCGCTCTCCTTCGTGCGATTTCAAGGAGTCTTGTGTTTCTGATTGTAATTGCTGCCTGCTGTGCAAACATGGTGAACAGATTGAGATCTGCCCATGTAAACTCATGAGAGGGATTTGATTCCACTATCATCAGAACTCCCACCAGGTTGCTTCCTGCAATTAAGGGAGCCGCCATCAAGCTCTGACAGGTACTTTCCAAATCAAAAGAAAACCGGTTTGTATTGTTGCCATGAAGTATCATTGGCTCCCGGCTTTTGGCAACAGATCCTATCACCCCGTAACCCAACGGTATTCTGATTCCCTTGCGGTTACACCTGTTGTGGACTGCGACTATTACAATCTCATTTCTCTTGCGGTCATATAATCCAAGCTCACTTCCTTCAGCATTGAGAAGAGAGACAGCACGAACCAGAATAGATTCCAAAAGTCTCCCGGTCTTATGTTCAGCCAGCATGTCGGTGAGATTTGCCCTCAGTGCATCAAGCTCGGCTGCACGGGCCTCGGCTCTTTTGCGTGCCTCACTTTCAGCCTCTTTGATTCTGTTAAGATGTCCGAACAGGATATTGTATGGATGCACAAATCCGGTAGTGATAATTGCTCTGTAAAGCAGATACCATCCTGTAATACGCAGGAAATGACTTGATAAAATAAATATACTGCTGCTTGACAGAAAGGCCACCAGTAATCCCGATATCAGATTCAACAGGGTAGACCATGCGAGAAGAGGAAAGAGTCTGGTTCCGAGCTTTTTCCTGTAGTTGTAAAGAAGAAAGATCACAGCAAGAAAAGATGCTGTTATGATAAAGTCTCCTGCTTTGCTGGACAAGATGAGAAGTCCTGAATTTTCTCCGAAAATAAACCCCAGAAGGGTCAGACTTAAGGCCAGGTAGATGGCACTGAGAGCACTTATGTGCAGGTTTCTGTCAATAAAAAAGAATGCTGCCAGAAGTGACCCTGCCTCAAGCAGACGGGATGCTGTACAGAACTGAGCGACAAGGTTTTCTGTGCTTCCGGGGAAAAGACCTGTTTCCACAAAGGCCATACAGTGGATCAACTGGAAGAAACCGGTAAACAGGTAGGAAAATCCAATGAATAGAAGAAATTTGCTTTCAAGAAAGGGTCTGGCGTTCCATACAAAAAGGAAAAGCATCCAGGCGATAACCACACCAGCCATCTCCAGTATTGTATGGGTCAGAGGAAAGCTGTATCCTGCGATGAGCCATAAAATTGTAAAGATGGAAGTGAATTGGGCAGTTTTCCAGGCAATCTGTTTTCCCATTGTCCATTCCTTTTAAGGAACGCAGGAATGCCATTGGTTTCTGTAATTGAATTATCTGTTATGCAGATAATTCAATTACAGATAAGAACATCCTTGATTCGGAGAATTACTTAGTAAAGCAGTTTCGCTGTCAGCAGCTTAAACGTTTTACTGCTTCCGGAGGGAATAAAGTGCAAAGAGAATGCCACTCAAGGTGCTCTGAACTGGGGATCAGCGTAGATTCCGTTTATATGTCCCCGGTGCAGCCCTATTCCGTTCCTCGCAAGGAGGTATTTATTTATTGTAAAGAGAGGGATCTCTCTTTTCTGTTCCAGACGGACTCTTTCGTCATTCTGCCCTTCAAACCAGATGGCCGCCAGGCGAAGCTGCTCACTTCTGCTGGTTTTAACCTCTTCAGAAACCCATCCAACAGCGCACTCGTACTCTTTCGATACAAGCACCCTTTCGTACTCAAGCGGATCGGCAGCAATAAGAGAACAGTTTATCTTTACACGGCTTAGACAGGCAAGAATCCTTTCCGCTATGATCTTTGATACAGGATCATCTTTTCTGAATAAGATCCGCTGCTGCTCAGAGCCGGGTATTTCCGGATCGGATTCCTCGGTGAAATCCACAATAACAGAATCGGTTTCGATAGCGGAAATCAGATTCCCTTCTGCTTTGACAAAATTCTGCAACAGGTCGGCTCTATCGACCTGCTTTCTAAGTACACTTGCAAGATTGCTGCTCTTTTTGGAGCAAGCCAGAAAATAACGGTCTGACGGGATTTTAACAACCGAAGCCTTTCCGGAGAGATTGCCTCTTGCGTAATCAAGATCGCTCAATGAGGTCAGCACTACGGCATCGTATTTATTTAGAGAAAACGACAGTATCGGATTGGGATCACCGCCTCTGTGCAAAACAAGCTTATCAAGAAAAGCGGTTCTACCGGGTGTAGAGATGACATTGGGCAGAAGTATCAGATTGTTCTTATCCTCACTGTCTATATAATAGCTCCCGAGCCTCAATTCAGGGCCAAACAGCCTTGACGTAGACAGTCGTCCTATGGCACAGGAGTCTCCCTGAGATAACCGTAATGTCATTGTCCTCTCATCGGTAGCTCCAAAACCTTTTACAACAGCCTCCTTACCCTCGATAAATTCCCGTACACCTTCAACATTGTAGAAAATAGCCTTTCCTTCTGATGGGTGGTTTCTGATAAAGTCAGACCATAGCTCTATGACATCCAGTGCCGAGATAACCTTGTTTTTCCCATTGAGTGTTCTGCCGTTCAGTCGCAGTGTTATCTTGTTTCGTGAGGAGTCGATTATTGTCATAAAACCCTGCGAGTTCTCATTTGCAAAAGGAAACACACTCATGAGCGATGAAAATGAGGGATCTACTCCACTGCGGCTGAGATAAAGACGGGCCACTCCCCCGGTTGCAGGCACGATAGAATCAATGTATTCTGCTGCTGAATCGGGAATTGATGACTGGATCGTCTCCTCAATTATCTCCTCGATAAACCGTGCGCTCTCTTGAGCTATCAAACTGTCTGTTTTTGCTTCTGGCGGCGGAAGTAATCTGATGTATACGATTCTCTGGATTGAATCCCGGGTCACTGCTGTGAAAGGATATTTGCTTAGAAATTCACGAAATGAACGGAGAAACTCCTTTCTCCCCCGATCATCCGGAAATTCGATAGCAAAGGAAACAGTATCTCCATGTGCAGATGTAATTTTTGGTTTCGATGTCTCGGCAGTTTGCTTCACTAAAGCAGGAGGGGGGGAGCAACTGGCCATTATCAGGGCTGCTAAACTAAGCATCCAGATTCGTTTCACAAATTCTCCTTTTCTTCTGGAAAACACACCTGTGGATCATATAAAAATAAGCTCTATCTATTGCTTAGTTCAACTTTGATTGCTGTTTCGGTCCGGGAACTGTAAAACTAATCTACTCTTGCGCATTTTCTTGAAAAGTGAAAGTAAAATAGAGTAGTTTTGTAATTCTATAATATTGAAAAGAACCGTTCACCGGATTAATGCCTCCGCTTCGGGTTCAGCGGGAAACCAGTCGAAGGATAAAGCAACGAACATGGGGAACAGAAGACCGCTTCTAAAAAAGCTTCTGATAATAATGCTGTCGCTTATTGCGCTCGTTCTGGCCGGTACTTACCCGGCATTTCTGTTAGCCAGGCATTTTTTCAACCAGCATTTTCTTCATTGGGGAGAAAAGCTCGTCAATCTGGAAAAGCGGGGATTGCTTTCAAAGGAATTTGGTGCTGGATGGCAGGATGTACTTGCTGATGAGGCAATGAGCGAAGAGGCTGCGCGAATAACCGAGCCTTCGGATAAACAGAAAAATCAGGGTGCCGGATCGCAGGTTCAGATAGTGGATGGGATAGCTCTTGAGGATTATCCTTCATTGTCGATAATCGACAGGCTCAGGGAGGTACGCCAGTACTCAAGTTCCATCGAGATCGTGGACCGTCTCGATCGTCCCGTAGCTGTCATAAAAACTGATCATCTCAGGGCTTCCATAGATGAATTCCCACCGGTGCTCCTTACGGCACTTATTGCAGCAGAGGACAAGAATTTCCGTCAGAACAATTTCGGTTTTGAATTTGACAGCTTTGTGAGGGCGGCGCTGCGTTCTTTTACGGGGGCTGTACTTACATTCAAGAAAACGCCTCCAAAGGGAACATCCACAATCACTCAGCAGGTCGCCAAACTGTTTATTTCCAGGCTTGACGAGAATGGAATGAGGCGGGTGAGCAGGTCTGTGGACCGCAAGGTCCGTGAACGACGTCTGGCAGTGGCCATGAGGAAGCTCTATTCACCGGATTGTATCCTGGAGGTCTATCTCAACCACTGCGTAACGAGTGATTATGGAATGATCGGTTATAAAGATATCGCAAGAGGCCTCTTCAGGAAGGAACTGAATGAACTCAGTGACGCGGAATGCATCTATCTTGCCAGGATGGTCAAGTGGGGGAGGAATATCAGATCCAAAATTGTCAACCAGTGCAGAATCGATATGCCCAGGATGGGTAAGGCGCTTGGATGGAGCCCTGAGAAGCAGGAACAGGTACTTTCTGAAATCGGTCAATTGACATTTTCAAAGCCGAAAAGAGTTGAGGGTGTTTACGGGCCACTTGTTGACCTGGCAAACGAATTCTGGCTTCTTACGCTGAAGAAAAACGGTTCCAGCAGCGAACAACTCGCTCAGATGGACCTGATCAATCCCAACTCTCTTATACGTAAAAAAGGCAATCTCAAAATACGGCTCACTGTCGATCTTCCTCTTCAGAAAGAACTCGAAAAACTTGTAAATAACCGTGGCTACGGTCCCGACACCACTATAATGGATGAGGTGCGGATTGGAAGCAAAGGGGAGCAGGTAAAACTGTCCTATGTGCCAAAAGATACTCTACGTCATATCAGGGTTTTAACAAAAGCAGAAGATTTTCATGAACCCGGCTCCTCTTTCATTACCGGTCTCGATGTCGGTGACACGGTGATTGTAAATATCAGGTATAAAAAGACAGGCAGGAACGAATACAGAAGAAGTACATTTTACTATCAGAAAAAACCTGTACTGGTTAACGGACAGTATTATGCATACAGCATAATGGACTCCCGTACCGGGAAAATACTGGCATACTACTCGAAAGACCGTCTCGGTTCCCGCCTTACCTGTCTCCTTAAAAACCGAACTCCTAACGGCTCAGCAACTGTAAAACCGATCATGAACGCCATGAACTATGATCTCGGCATTTTCAAACCCTATTCAAAATGGACAGACACAGTGTCGGTTACAGACGATCTTGCCTGGAAAAGGAGTCTGGAATATAAAAAGGGGAAAATGATCGGAGTCACATTCCACAACAGCGCGGTAAAAGGAAGAGGCTACCTGGTTCATAACCATGGCAACATCTTTGAAGGCTGTAAGTATGTTTTTGATCTGCTCGCGTCTTCTAATAATATTCTCGGCGTGGAAACGGTTTACAGGCTGAACCGGAAAATTTTCGAAAACGGGGAGATTGTCCCGGACGCGTTCGGGCTTGTACAGTATTTCTACAGAACCGGCTCTTTCTCAAGAATCAAAGACTCTCTGAAACTCTCCTCTGTAACCGGAGTGAGGGTGTTTAAGGAACTCTCCAGAATCGTAGGCGTCGATATTGATTCCACAATATCTTACGGGAAGCGGGTTCCGCTTTCCGACAGCATGTACTCGGTTGCTTTAGGAACCCTGGAGATGAATCTTTACGAACAGATGCACCTGTTCAATTCTCTTTATAATAACGACCTGATCGAAAGGCCGGCAGACCACCCCTCACTCGTCATCGACCAGATCATCCTTAACGGAAATAATGTACCTATCAGTGATACTGTTCGCAGATTTCATCCTTTCTCAGATGTCAATAATCTGCGTCCCACCTACCTGGGCCTTCATAAACGGCTTGTTTCAAACCCGGCCGATAGACTCGGGAATTACGACATACAATATACCGCGGATCCCCTTGATAGTTTGGATGCAGTCCGGTTCAACCCGGATGTTTATGCAATCGATCAGCCTCTATCCAATTATGCAAAAAGCGGTACTACTGATGATGTGATAAAGCCATTCAATGTGGATGCTGCGAGTAAGCAGCGAACATGCTACGGTTTGTGGAATGCTGTAATCAGAGTTGATCTATCAGACCTGGCCAGTTCCTCGGAACCAGATATCCGCGATTTGACCATCGCATGCATAGGGGAGTGCAATTATAAATATACCGGTGCCCGTGACGGAAAGACGCTGCATAAGTTTCTCACAACAGGTCTCCTTAAAAAGGCGGGCATAAAAGCACCGGGAGGATTCTTCTCCGGTTATGAAAAGTACATTCGAAGTGTCACTCCGGAGTGGGAAAACTGTGGAATGCCGTTGAGTGTGCCATTGAATACTGAGGTTGACAACACCTGGATTGACTCCCACGGTGACTGATCGGTCAATAATCGAAGATCAAAGTGGTCCCGAATGACTGTTCGGAAATATAGAAATCCAGCTTTAAAGGAGCGATGCAGACACCGCCTCCGCCAGTGAAAACATTGATGCTTTTGAATCCGTTGATACCGGTCAGCAGAAACTCCGGAGCTCTGGAATATCCCACCCGTAAATAGAAGTTCTGGCTTATTTTTCCCTGGATTCCGCCACGGAAAATTGTTCTGTTTTTTATTTTCTTATCGAAAAGACCGATAAATTCAAAATCGAGTGGAAAACTGAACCGCAAATTTCCTCCCAGATCGAGGTGATATACTATCCCTACTGCAAGCCCGCGGTATTTCCCCTTTGTCCACGCCCTTGTTTTTTCGGTTTTATCCTGGTAAAAATAGGTGCGTACAAGGGCTGTATCCTCTCCCGCCGGGTCGGTTGTTATCTTGCGATCAGAGAAGGATATATATGGGTTTTCACTGGACCATACATAGCCCAGGAGATTACGCATGGTCAGACCGAAATCGATATTTGGCCACACGTTTTCCTGATAGAAACCGATGTCCAGGAGAAGACGGCGCTCTCTTAAGTACCCCTCACTGTGGTCTGTTGGCGGATAGTTTATAGAATCACCTGACCAGTTTCCTGAACTGTCGCGGAACAGAACTTTCTCTGGAAGATCACCCAGAGGTCGGTCGCCCCATTTCATGCTCTCAAATCTCAGATTGAGGCCAAGATCAACGGGACCCTGGTTTTCTGAATTAGGAGAAATCTGCCCGGATATGTTCAATACGAATTCCTGTTGCCACAATTCACCCTTGTTCATCAGGAGACGATAGAAGAAACCCAATGCTCCTTCCAATGTGGAGTAACTTGCGCCTAAAGGGAGGATATGCTGATTAAAGGTACTGTCACGACCATAGGAGAGAAAAGCAGAGCCGTGATCCTCCTGAACCGACCTGCGATACGAATAAACCAGGGCTGGATTGACCATTCCACCGGAAATATCAAGGGGAAACGCTATCCCTGCATCGCCCAGCCCCTTCATCGCTGAACTTGTGAAACTGCGCTGAGGAAGGTAAAGCCGGTCATATTCTTTGGCTGTAGAGAGAAAGGAGCACAAAATCAGGGTAATAATTGAGAGTCTATTCAAAAAAATGCTTCTCCTGTTCACTTCAAATATATAACAAAGAAATCTTTTTCTCTATTTAAAATCAAGGCTGTCCTTTAATAAAGTGAATAAAGGTCAGACATCTTTTCCTTCATTAAATCAAGAAAACCTTTTAATCAAGCGAATCAAAGTATTATTTTTGAGATTGAGTCTCAATATTTATGAAAGCAGAAGCTGAATCACTGCGCGCTCGTTTCAAGGAGTATCTCTCCCTCAAGGGGCTTTCCTTTACTCCTCAGCGCAGCATTATTCTCGAACACCTGATCCAGGATTCCTCTCATTTCAATGCTGAGGACCTGATAACGGTTTTCCGTAGAAAAAAGATTCCGGTCAGTCGTGCAACAGTGTACAGGACCATCTCTCATCTTGTGGATGCCGGTTTTCTCTTGCCGGTTGCTCTTGAATCATCTCAGGCCTACTATGAGTTTGCTCCTGACTCTGCCCATCACGAACATCTGGTGTGCGAGAAATGCGGCAGGATAATTGAGTTTACTGATCCTATGCTTGAAAACAGAATTGAGTCCATTGCCAGCCTTCACGGCTTCAAGATAAGCCGTCATGCTGTGCAGATATCAGGGATATGCAGGAGATGCTGTGGACGTCAGAAAACATAAACTGATTCTCGATGAGTGCATCGGGTTACTTTCCGTAAACGGGATCGATGTAAGCGATGCCCTGAAGAAGGTGATCATTTATTTCTTTTCAAATGATAATCACATCTCTCTCGATGATGTCTCGGCTTTTGTAAGATCGAACAATCTGAGCATATCAGATGATGTTGTTTCATCTGCATTCAAACTGCTTGTGGAGTATGGCTTTGCAAAAGAGAAAGTCTTCGGTGATAATACTCTCCGTTATGAGCATCTGCATATCGGTGAGCATCATGATCATTTCTATTGTCTAAAATGCAAGCGAATAATTGAATTTTATTCTCCTGTAATTGAGGTTGCACAGATTGAGGAGGCGCGTCGTAAGGGGTTTCACGCATTCTCACATGCGATGCAGATTCATGGCCTGTGCGACCGTTGTTTCGGCAAGGCTTCTCAGTCACCTATCCGCTTGAGCATGGTCCAGAGCGGGGGGAAGTTCCGTGTTGTGGGCCCTGCAGAGAGGAACAGAGGCAGACAGAAATTGAAACGGCGGTTGTGTGACATGGGATTGAGACCGGGAGCAGAGGGGGAGGTCATTGTAAACCGGTACGGTCCTCTTGTGGTGTGTATCGATGGAATGAGAATCGCGATGGGAAGAGAGATGGGGGACAGTGTAGATGTAGTTCTTGTTGATTAGTTACTGTGTTTGAAGTATCTGTATCACATGGATGTATTAACAAATGTTAAAAATCTTTTTCTATAGTTAACTTCAAGTAATCTATTAATCAGGTAAATCAGGGTATGGAACTGGGCAGTTGCAGAGAAGGAGACAGAGTCAGGGTACTGAAAATGAGGGGGAAAGGGATGATCCGGAAGAGATTAATGGAAATGGGAATTCTCAAGGGTGCGGAAATAAGAATTGTAAAATATGCTCCTCTCAAGGATCCCATAGAGATCGAAATAGGAGATTCTCATCTGAGTCTTAGAATCTGTGAAGCAAGGTTTATCGATGTGGAAAGGATATAGGTGAGCTGTTATGCCGCTTTTTTTTCCTTCTGAATTGAGACAGGATCTCAAAAATGAATCCGGGACAGAGATTCACCCGAAAAAGATCATTAAGATAGCGCTTGCTGGAAATCCCAACAGCGGTAAGACCTCGCTGTTCAATGCTATTACCGGTGCGCATCAGCACGTAGGAAACTGGGGAGGGGTAACTGTTGAGATCAAAGAAGGAAGGGTGTCCAGCGGGAGCCGTGAGTATAATATCATCGATCTTCCGGGAACCTATTCTCTGAGTGCCTTCTCGATGGAGGAGAAGGTGGCGAGGGATTTTCTCATTCAGGAATCGCCTGACGTGGTTATTAATGTGGTCGATGCCACCAATCTGGAAAGAAATCTTTATCTTACGGTTCAGTTGCTGGAACTGGGGATAAGGCCTGTTCTTGCTTTCAACATGTGGGATGAGGTAAGGAAAAAGGGTCTGCAGATAGATCTGGAGCTGCTTTCAAAACTGCTTGATCTTCCAATAGTAACCACAGTGGGGAAGAACGGGACAAATTGCAGGAAGCTTCTCAGTGAGGCTGCGAAACTGGTTGACCAGAATGAAACTGTTTACCGGAAAAACAGCAGTGATCTTCCTGCTGAAGTGCTCTCTGCTGTAGATTCAATTTCGACACAGAAGGCTTTACAGAAACTAAAGCAGGCGCCCAGGTGGACAGCTCTTAAACTGCTTGAGAACGACAGCGCTGTAGTCGGGGATGTAAAGAATGTTGATATAGACGGAGCAGTGATGAGGGAGGTTGAGGAATCGTCAAAGCAGATAAAGTCTGTTCTGGGTGAAGACCCTGAGGGGCTTATTGCTGAATCCAGGTACGGTTTTGTTGCAGGGGCATTGAAGGAAACCCTGAAAAGGCCGCCAGAAAACCGTGCAGAGATCTCAGACCAGATTGACAGAGCCCTCACTCATCCGGTCTGGGGTTTTCCGGTTTTTTTCCTTTTCATGTGGTTGCTCTTCCAGCTTACTTTCGTGCTTGGCGATTACCCGAAGAGGCTTATCGAGATGCTGGTGGAATATGCGGGTGTAGCCGTGGCACACCTTCTTCCAGATTCACTGCTGAGAAGTCTTGTCATAGAGGGTATTATCGGGGGAGTCGGTGGTGTGGTCGTATTTCTTCCCAATATTCTCATTCTTTTCTTCGGCATAGCAATCATGGAAGATACCGGTTATATGGCGAGGGCAGCATTTATAACCGATAAGATCATGCACAAGGTCGGGCTTCATGGAAAGAGTTTTATCCCAATGATCATGGGAATGGGTTGCAGTGTACCGGCAATAATGGCTGCGCGCACTCTGGAGTCTGAAAATGACAGACGCAAGACAATTCTTCTGGCACCACTGATCAGTTGCTCCGCCAGACTTCCGGTGTATGTGCTTTTCGCGGGTGTTTTGTTTCCAAAGCATGCCGGTAATGTGATATTTCTTTTCCAGTTTGTTTTCGGGACACTGGCATTTTTTATCATGGCCTATATTTTCAGCAAGACCATTTTCAGAGGAGAAGATCAGCCTTTTGTAATGGAACTCCCTCCTTATCGTTTACCAACCTTTAAAAGTGTCATGATTCATATGTGGCAGAGAGCGGAGCATTTTCTAAAGAAGATGGGTGGAGTGGTACTGGTCTTTTCGATTATTATCTGGGCACTGGGTAAATTTCCCCAGGACAGAGAGCTTCAGAATACTTATGAGCATGAAATCAGTTCTGTAAAGAACTCTCATGAACTCACTGAGGAACAGAAAAACGATCTGATTTCAGATCTGGAGTCCAGTCTTCATACCGAGATGATGAAGAGGTCTTATATAGGCCGTATTGGAAGTGCGATATCACCTGTTTTTCGGCCGCTTGGTTTTGAATGGCGGGAATCTGTCT
>LFRM01285162.1_pt3 | contig 16359 bp, 16 predicted proteins | sample 618341 | NCBI WGS metagenome assembly LFRM01 (sample SAMN03654438, study PRJNA283298) | anaerobic digester metagenome | isolation source: pool of bioreactors CSTR01a, CSTR02a, and CSTR03a thermophilic anaerobic... | place: Denmark: Kgs. Lyngby | collected 2014-05-21 | reverse complement strand
CAAAAGTGAAATACTGTGAGACATCAAGAAATTTGAAGAATGCGAGAGTTTATTAAGGGAGGGATGCATATGGATTTATTTGATTGCAGAAGTGAAAAAATTATTGAGGAAAGTGCTCCCCTGGCTGCGAGGATGCGTCCCAAATCTCTTGATGAATTTCAAGGCCAGGCTCACATTGTGGGAAAAGGGAAAGTACTGCGCAGAGCCATTGAGGCTGACCGGATATCTTCCCTCATTTTCTACGGCCCTCCCGGGTCCGGTAAAACAGCACTTGCCCAGGTTATTGCTAGTACAACCAAGGCTCGCTTTGTTGAGCTAAATGCTGTAACGGCAGGAGTTTCTCAAATCCGCGACATTATAACCGAGGCGAAAAACCGTTTGGGTATGTATGGGGAAAAGACTATTCTCTTTATTGACGAAATACACCGTTTTAATAAAGCCCAACAAGATGCTTTGCTGCCAAGTGTGGAATCAGGATTAATTACACTAATTGGTGCTACAACTGAGAACCCTTATTTTGAGGTAAATCCCCCATTAATATCCCGGTCCAGGATTTTTAAGCTGGAACCTTTAAGTAAGGAGGATATCAAAAAAATTTTGCTCCGCTCCCTGGCCGATAGAGAAAGAGGATTGGGAAAATATAGTGTCAAGATTGATGATAAGTCTCTGGAGTTTTTAGCCGAATCAGCCAGGGGTGATGCCCGAGCCGCATTAAATGCTCTGGAATTGGCAGTTCTTACGACACCGGGATCCCCCAAAAATATTGATATAAGCATTTTAAGGGACTGTATCCAGCAACCTGCCGTACTTTATGATAAAGCGGGTGATTCCCACTATGACGTGACCTCTGCATTTATTAAGAGTATCAGGGGTTCAGACCCTGATGCAGCCTTGCACTGGTTGGCAAGGATGTTGGAGGCGGGAGAGGACCCACGGTTTATCTGTAGAAGAATGATTATTTTGGCTTCGGAAGATATTGGACTGGCTGATTCCCGAGCCCTTACCGTTGCGGTGTCAGCATTTCAGGCTCTCGAATACGTTGGCCTGCCGGAAGCCCGTCTTTCCCTTGCCCATGCAGCAATTTATCTGTCCTGTGCCCCCAAAAGCAATTCGGTAATCAAAGCAATCGATGCGGCAATGAGCGATGTCAGGGAAAAAGAAATTGGCAGGGTTCCCAATCACCTGCGGGATAAATCTTACAAAGGAGCAGGGGAAATGGGGCATAGAAAAGGCTATCTGTACCCACATGATTTTCCCGGAAATTATGTTGAACAACAGTACTTGCCAAAACCTCTTCTGGGTAGGAGTTACTATATTCCATCAGAAAACGGTGAGGAGTCCGTGATAAAATTACGTAATAAGCTGCTAAAAAATCTTGATTGACAATGAATAGAGGTGTTGCTATCCTTATCTTATTAATACCAACTAATTTGGTTGGTATTGGAGGGGAATTAACCCATGAAACTGTCCACCAGGGCTGAATATGGGCTGCGGGCAATGTTTGAACTTGCAAGGCATTACGGGCAGGGCCCGATTCCTTTAAGGAGTATTGCCGAAGAACAGGGAATATCTGAAAACTACCTGGAACAGCTAATTGCAGTTTTGCGCAGGTCCGGTTTGGTGGAGAGCACACGAGGGCCTCAAGGGGGTTATCTGCTTGCCTATCCTCCTGAAGCGATAAAGGTTGGCGATGTTATTCGTGTTGTTGAAGGCCCTATTGCTCCTATGGGTTGTGTTAATGAGGATAACCAAAGTGAGATTTGCGGAAGGGCAGGGACATGTGCTTCCCGGGTTATTTGGAAAAAAGTCAGGGACAGTATCAATGAAGTTTTGGACGGTTACTATTTGTCGGATATGGTTAGGGAAGCTGAAAGGCTTTGCAAGCCTGAACCATAATATGCTGCCGTACAGTAAAAAGGAGATAACGGAGGGGATACTAAGTGTATACTGAAAAGGTTTTGGATCATTTTAACAATCCCAGGAATGTTGGTGAGATTGAAGGTGCGGATGCAATAGGTGAGTCAACCAGCACATCCTGTGGGGACTCAATGAAGATTTGGCTGCAGATAAAAGATAATGTTATTGAAGATATTAAGTTTAAGACCTTTGGATGTGCAGCTGCAATAGCTTCCAGCAGTATTGCTACGGAGATGATTAAGGGGAAGACTGTTGATGAGGCACTCCAGCTGACAAGTGAAAAAATTGCCGAGGCTCTTGGGGGCCTACCGGAGCACAAGCTTCACTGTTCAGTTTTGGCCACAGATGCGCTGAAGAAGGCAATTGAAGAATACAGGGGAAAAAATTGAGTGTATCAGGTGAGGGATTTGGCAAAAAAACCCAAGGTTTTGGTTGCCATGAGCGGAGGCGTGGACAGCTCAGTTGCCGCCGCACTGCTGCTGCAGCAGGGATATAAAATTGAAGGAGCCACCATAGAAATGTGGCCGAAAGATGACCCTGTCTATACTGGGAAATCTACCCCATGTTTAAGGTCTGCCGTTCATGATGCCCAACAGGTGGCAAAAACTTTGGGGATTACTCACCATGTAATTGATTTCACTCAAGAGTTTGCTCAAAACGTGGTCAATAACTTTATTAATGAGTATTTTAAGGGCAGGACACCTAATCCATGTATTGTTTGCAACAGAAAGATTAAATTCGGTGCTTTTTTTCAGGCGGCCAGGAAGCTGGGGGCCGATATGGTAGCGACAGGCCATTATGCACAGGTTGTATTTGATGAAGACTGCGGGCGGTATCTTCTCTATAGGGGAAAGGATAAAACGAAGGACCAAACATACGTATTGTACAGCCTTACTCAGGAACAGCTTAAAGGGGCAATTTTCCCTCTGGGAAGGTTTTCGAAGCAGGAAATACGAAAATTGGCTGAAGAATTTAAGCTCCCCGTTGCGGATAAGGAGGAGAGTCAGGAAATATGTTTTATTCCTGACAATGATTATCGAAGGTTTCTGAAAGCAGCGGGCGCCCATAAAGTAATTCCCGGCCCCTTCTTAGACATGGAAGGGAAGGTAATTGGCAAGCACCGGGGGATACCCTTTTATACCATTGGACAGCGAAAGGGGCTCGGTCTTGCACTTGGGTACCCGGCCTATGTTATTAGTATTGATGCGAAAAACAACGCTGTAGTTGTAGGGCCCAAAGATGCCCTGTTCAGCAGGGTAGTATTGGTAAAGAACAATAACTTTATTTCCTTTGACAGGTTAGAAGAGCCCGTTAGGGTATCTGTAAAGATAAGATATAACTCTACACCTTCCGAGGCACTGATTGCTCCTAAAGAAGGGAACATGGTTGAGGTTACATTTAAGGAGCCGCAGAAAGCCGTTACGCCGGGGCAATCGGCAGTCTATTACCAGGGTGATATGGTCGTTGGGGGAGGAATTATTGAGTCTTCGCAAATTTAACAGATTTCATATTGTATTGTTTACAAATTGTCTGATGCGTCGGAGCACGCATTTTTTTTTGCCGTTTTGCCAACAATAAAATGAAAGCATGTCCCTGAGGAGGTTCTATGTACAAAGGGAAAAAAATCTTGGGGACCATGGTAATGGATTTGCATGCCGGCAGAAAACTGGGACGTGTTCGAAACATTATTTTAGATATTCACCAGAGAAAAATATCATCTCTTATCATGCCCGGTAAAAGTTGGCTGCACCCTTCAATTTGGATGGATTTTAAGTTTGTCCGGGATTTTGGAGCAGATGTATTAATTGTTGATCCATTGGCAAAAGTAATTACTACTAGAGAAATTAATAATTTCAAGGAGTACATTGAAAAAGGTATTGACAGCTTTTGGGGAATGACGGTAGTTTCAAGTACCGGGGAATTGGTTGGGTATGTTGAAGACTTTTTTTTCAGTATTCCAGAGGGCAAAATTGAAGGAATAAACCTTTCTCGTGGAATTTTGGGTGATGTACTGGAAGGTTGGAGCTTTATTCCCGCAAAACGTATTTCGACGCTGAGCTTGGAGTGTATAGTAGTTCAAGAAGAATAGGGTGGTGAAACTATGGATACGTGTCCTGTATGCAGCAAGAGGGACACAGGAAGAATAGGAAACGGCCATTTTTTTTGTTCCAATTGTTGTATCGAATACGATGCCAAGAAAAGGGTTTACGGTATTGAAGAAGACGGAACACTGGTAAATATTGAGATGTAAGATACAATGAAAGGAAGATATGAATGTATTCTACTTTCAGCTTTAGGAATATGTTATTCGGTGCTCTATTTGTTTCCATAATCAGTTTTTTTGTATTCAAAAGAAGAAAACATTCCTTTGAACTTGATTTGCCTTTCAATGGAATAAAAAAGGGCAGCCGTATAATCCGGGCGGGAACAAGAAGTGCTGTTAGGAATGCTCGACTTGGGTTAAGAGCCCTCTACAGGTGACTGCTCTCACGGGGATGGAGCCATGAGGATGCATTTTAATAGAAAGACTGTGCGCCTCGTTATTTTGGGCGCAGTTTTTTTGTTAGGGGCATACTTACTTTATCTAGTAAGGGGAGCAATGCTTCCTTTTGTTATTGCCTTAATACTGGCATACGTTTTAAATCCCCTTATTGTTTTTCTGGAAGATTACCAGTTTTCCAGGACTTCTGCGCTGATCGTTGTCTATGTAATTGGAATTTGTGTCTTATTAGTGGTCTTTATCTATGGAATTCCAATTATCGTGCGTGAACTCACTGACCTAGGCAGGGCCGTCCCCCGAATTACTGTTGAAACTCAGCAGCTTTTGTACTCAGCATATGAAAAATACCGCAGCATCCCAGTTCCAGACAATGTTGGCCGAATACTCAATGAGAATATTGATAACATTGAAGGTGTTATCCTCCAAGGTATACGGACAATATTAGATGGTTTATTAGGTTTTTTCTCTCACCTGTTCAGTATAATTTTAGCTCCCATACTTGCTTTTTATCTACTTAAGGATTGGGACCGGATAGGGAGAAGAGCAATTTCCTTTTTCCCGGTGAAATGGAAGGAACCAATTATAACTCTGTGGGAGGATGTAGACCGTGTGTTGATAGGGTTCATTCGCGGGCACCTTCTTGTGGCTGTAATCGTGGGTTTCCTCACAGGCATAGGTTTAAGTATTATTGGTATGGATTACATTATTTTATTAAGTGTTATTACTGGAATAAGCAATATTATTCCTTACTTTGGAGCAATAATCGGGGCAGTGCCTGTGGTTATTCTGGCTTTTTTAGAGTCAACAACTCTTGCCCTACAAGCGATAATTGTTATGGTAGTGGTCCAGCAGATAGAAAGCAACCTAATTTCACCGGCCATTTTAGGGGACAGTGTTGGGCTGCACCCAATTACCATTATTTTTGTACTGCTGGCAGGAGGTTACCTGTTCGGTATTCTCGGACTATTATTTTCAGTTCCGGTTGCCGCTGTCCTGCGTATTATCATTGGTTATATATATTCAAACCTTGTTTCCTAAAAAATTCTATAAAATATAGACGGTTTGCGTGGATAGTGACTGACAGGGGGAACAAGACCCAAGAAATCCGGGAGGTTTGACAACCCAGAGGAAGTTAAGTATAATCTAAATGCAAATTATGGTTTTTTTTGATAAAAAACTGGCTCCAGCGCTGGCAATATAAAAACCCTTGTTTTGGTGGCGTGTTGTACCAGACAGGGTTTTAGTTTTGAGAGGGGTTGACGATTAAATAATGACCGGAAATGAACTTCGAACAGCTTTTCTAGAGTATTTCAAGAGCAAGGGACATGAAGTGGTTGAAAGCTACTCTCTCGTTCCCCACAATGACCCTACTTTGTTGTTCACAAACGCAGGTATGGTCCAATTCAAGGATGTTTTCCTAGGACTGGATTCCCGACCCTATAAAAGAGCTGTTACTGCACAAAAATGCGTGCGTGCCGGAGGCAAGCACAATGACCTGGATACAGTTGGGAGAACAGCGCGTCACCATACTTTTTTTGAAATGTTGGGGAATTTCTCTTTTGGAGACTATTTCAAAAGTGAAGCGATAATATTTGCCTGGGAGTTTCTCACAGAAGTACTGAAGCTCCCAAAAGGTAAACTCTGGGTAAGTGTTTACAAAGATGATGACGAAGCCAAAAACTTGTGGCTGAAGAACACTGACGTAACTGAAGACAGAATTCTTAAGCTCGGAGAAAAGGACAATTTCTGGCAAATGGGGGATACCGGACCCTGCGGTCCCTGTAGTGAAATCCTTATTGACAGGGGACCGGAATATCGCTGCGATGCCGAAATCTGCGCCGCGGGTCACTGTGACTGCGACCGCTGGTTAGAACTGTGGAACCTGGTTTTTATGCAGTATAATCGGGATGAGGACGGTAACCTCACTCCCCTTCCCCACCCCAGTATTGATACGGGCTTAGGTCTGGAAAGAGTTTGCTCGGTGTTGCAAAATGTCAACAGCAATTATGATACTGACCTTTTTAAACCAATAATTGAAGCAATAGAAGACAGGGCAGGTAAAAAGTACAGTCAGGGACCTGAAGGTTTTCCATTCCGGGTAATTGCTGATCATTTGCGTTCCAGTACTTTCCTTATCAGTGACGGTGTTATTCCTTCCAATGAGGGCCGGGGATATGTCCTGCGCAGGATCATCAGGCGGGCTATTCGTTTTGGAAAATCTCTTGGAATTGAGAAACCTTTCTTGTTTGAACTTGTGCCTGTTGTCGTTCAACTAATGGGCAGTGCTTATCCTGAAATTGCCCGGGAACAGGATTCCATTCAGAAGATTCTTCAAATTGAGGAAAGGAAATTCCATGAGACCCTCCATGAGGGAATGAAACTTGTAAACCAAATTATTGAAGATACTAAGAAAGAGAAATTAAAAGTAATTAGGGGGAAGGATGCTTTTACTCTTTATGACACTTATGGTTTCCCCCTTGACCTTACTGAAGATATTGCAGAAGAAAACGGTCTGCAAGTGGATAAGGAAGGCTTTGAGCAGTTTATGGAAGAGCAGAGGCAAAGGGCACGGGCGGCACGGCACGGAGATAATGGATTTGGCGATCTGCAGAACTATACTTCCCTTTTGGCCCAGTTTGAACCGACCACCTTCATTGGATATGAGACACTTGTGGGAGAAAGTGAAGTAGTCTGCATTATTAAAGACAATAAACTGGTCCCATCAATTGCAGGTTCTGCCGATGCCAGCGTTGTTTTGGCCTCTACCCCCTTTTACGCAGAAAGCGGCGGTCAGGTCGGCGACAAAGGAAAACTGGAAACAGAGACTGGTGTTTTTGAGGTTACTGACACAAAGAAGCTTCCTGATGGAAAAATAATTCACTTTGGGAAACTTGCCAAAGGCACTTTTTCCACCGGTCAAAGTGTTAGGGCGGAAGTAGACCACGAATACCGGATAAATGTTGCCCGCAACCATACAGCTACACACCTCCTGCATAAAGCTTTGCAGGAAGTGCTTGGAGAGCATGCTAAACAAAAGGGTTCTCTAGTAGCTCCTGACAGGTTGAGGTTTGACTTTTCCCATCCTAATGCGCTGACCAGTAATGAGCTGAAGAAAGTTGAAGAGAAAGTTATTGACAAAATTGTGTCTAACCTTCCCATTGAAACAGTGATTACCAGCCATGACAAAGCTCTGGAAATGGGCGCAATGGCGCTTTTCGGCGAGAAGTACTCAGATGAGGTTCGTGTTCTCAAAATCGGCGATTACAGCATCGAACTTTGCGGAGGTACTCACCTAAAGAATACCAGTGAAGCATGTGCTTTTGAGATTATTTCGGAGACTGGAATTGGCTCAGGCTTGCGGAGAATAGAAGCATGTACAGGGAAGACAGCTCTTGAAAGAATGAGAAAAAGAGAGCAAATTCTTGAAGAAGTAGCTTCCGCACTAAAAACATCCCCCGAAAAGGCTGTTGGCAGATTAGAACAAATCATTCTTGAAAACAAAGAAAAAGCAAGAGAACTGGATTCATTGAGGTCAAAGGTTGCCGGATACGAATCTAGGGATTTGGTGTCCAATGCTTCGGAAGTCTCGGGTATTAAGTTCCTGGCTGTTCAAGTGGAAGCAAACAACATGGAAGCCCTGCGGCAAACGGGGGATATACTCAAGGACAAGCTCGGTTCAGGGATTATTGTTCTGGGAGCAGATATCGGTGGTAAGGCTAGTTTTGTTGCTATGGCAACGAAAGATGTTGTTGCAAAGGGAATTCATGCCGGAAAGCTTGTTGGCCAGGTTGCTCGAAGGGCTGATGGCGGCGGAGGAGGACGTCCCGACATGGCCCAGGCAGGGGGCAAGAGCCCTGAAAAAATAGGGCAAAGCCTCGAAGTTGTTGAACAACTGATAAAAGAGCAGCTTGAGGCTTAGATACTTTTTGGCTGCTCAAGGATATATTGATAAATTGCGAATATCAATATATTAGTGGAAACGGGGGTGACCACTTGAAAGGCAATTTTGATCAAACCATGCACTTTAAGGTTGAAAAAGAGGTATCTCCCGAGCCGAGGCTTATTCTGACTACAGTCTACCAGGCTCTCCTGGAAAAGGGCTATAACCCTATTAATCAGTTGATAGGGTATCTGCTTTCCGGGGATCCAGCATACATTACCAGCCACAATGATGCACGCAATCTTATTAGGAGTCTTGAACGGGATGAAATGCTTGAAGTACTCTTGAGGTACTACCTTGGAGAAATGCAGGAAGAAGAAAACTAGCATTGGGGTCGGATTTTTGTGGAGTATAATGAACTTGGACATGCCGGGATCAGGGTATCCAAGATTTGTTTTGGTGCTTTGACGATTGGGCCTACTCAAAGGAATCTATCTGTTTCGGAAGGAAGCCGTGTTATCTGCCGCGCACTGGAATTGGGGATTAATTTTATTGATACTGCCAAGACATATGGGACTTATCCGTATATAAGACAAGCCCTTTTAGATTATCCCGGCTCTCAAGTGGTAATTGCCAGCAAATCACATGCTTACACCTGGGACGGAATGGAGAATGATGTACAAGAGGCTCTTTCACAGTTAGGCAGGGATTTCATCGACATATTTATGCTTCATGAACAGGAAAGCAGATTGACACTAAAAGGTCACAGACCGGCTCTGGAATACCTGCTGAGTGCCAAGGATAAAGGAATTGTAAGAGCAGTTGGGATTTCCTCTCATGCTGTGGAAGCAGTGGCAGCGGCGGCCGAAATGGAAGAGATTGATGTGATTCACCCTTTGATTAACAAGCAAGGAGTCGGCATCATAGATGGCACCAGGGAGGATATGCTGAAAGCAATTGAGAAAGCTGCCAAAAAGGGGAAGGGAATCTATTCCATGAAACCGTTAGGAGGAGGCCTGCTCATTCCTGAAGCCCGCGATGCGTTTAATTGGGTGGCTAATAACCCCAATATTCATTCAATAGCTATTGGAATGCAGTCGGAGGCCGAAGTAGAAGCTAATGTGGCCTGGAGTGAGAACAGGGAGCCGGGGTTTGAAGTAAGGAGCCGCCTATCCAGATATCCACGGAGACTGTTGATTTCCGATTGGTGCCAGGGATGTGGAGCTTGTGTCAAGAGATGCAGCTTAAAGGCAATCAAGATGGTTGGAGGAAAAGCTTGTGTTGATCCGGGGAAGTGTGTTTTGTGCGGTTATTGCGCTTCAGAGTGCCGGGAATTCTGTATAAAGATTATTTGAAGAGGTTTTATATGCGTATTCTAGGTCTTGATATTGGTGATAAAACTATCGGAGTAGCGGTCAGTGATCCCTTAGGACTAACAGCCCAAGGGATAAAAACTATTAGGCGAAGCAGTATTAATAAGGACCTAGAGGAACTCAAGGAGATTTGTGAAAAATATAAAATTGAGAAAATTGTTGCCGGTCTGCCCAAAAATATGAATGGCACTATAGGTCCACAGGGGAAAAAAGTTCTGGATTTTGTACATATCTTAACATCTACAATTAATATTTCCGTGGAAACTTGGGATGAGAGGCTTTCCACAGTTTCAGTCGAGAGGGTGTTGATAGAGGGGGAGGTCCGTAGAAGCAAGAGAAAAACAATAGTTGACAAAATGGCTGCTGTCTTAATTTTACAGAATTACTTGGACAGTAAAGCATTCACTAAAAAAGAGTTTAAAACATAGATATTGGGATTATAATGATAAGAGAAACGGAAGAATGACGGAAATAAAGAAAGAGGTGTAAGTTGATGAACGAAGAAGAAAATGTTGTTGTTCTAACAGACGAAGAAGGCATTGACCATGAATTCGAGCTTCTTCAGATAATGGAATTTGAAGAAACGCAGTACGCAATACTCCTCCCATTGGAAGAGGAGGAAGGGGAAGAGGACGAAGCTATTATCCTAAAAATTGGCCGGGATGAGAATGGTGAAGAAATATTATATGATATAGAAGATGATGATGAATGGGAAATGGTTGCCCGGGCTTGGCAGGAAGGCATAGATAATAGTAACGGCGAGGCTAAGTTTTAACTTACTTGAAGATGAATAGCGGTTCGCCAGCATTATCTTTCACGAACAGCGTTTGAATAAAATTTAATTAGTTGTCTCCGGTTAAACCGGGGGCAATTTTTTTTTCAAAATAGAATATAAGTAATCTCTATTCTGCGTATGATGGTCAAAAGGAGGGCAAAAAATAAACATAGGTTAAAGGTTAGGGGTGAGAAAGTGTCCGGCAGGTGGCGATGGATAGGATTATTTGTTCTCTTATTATTTTTTGTGCCTGCTGTAGCTTTTGGCTGGAACACGAATAATGAACAAAGAATCATTAAGGGGAAAATATACATCAATGATATTTTAGTTGGAGGTATGGAAACTGACCGGGCCAGGAAAGTCATCCAGGAAAACCTAATGATGTTTCCTGATGAGCAAGTACAGGTGTGTTATGAAAATCAAAAATGGCAGTTTTCATTCTCCGAGCTGGGGATAAAGGCAGATATAGAGGGTGCAGTAAGAGAAGCTCAACAGTTTGGGAAAAAAGGTCCGGTTTTTCAGAGAGTTGAGGAACGTTGGGTCGCTGCTACAAAGGGTAAAAATATAACAATACCCATTACTATTGAAAGTGAAAAATCTATGTCGATTTTGAAGCCTGTTGCTGTTGCAATCGAAAAAAAGGCTTTGAATGCAAAGTACATTTATCATAATCAAAAAGTTGAAATTATTCCTCACACTAATGGCAGGCAGCTTAATATGGAAGAGACCATCAACAGGCTGCTGGCTGCAGCAAAAAAAGCATCTCTTGGTTCCAAGGGTATGTCCATTAGCCTGCCCGTTGAAGAGATTCACCCTCAAGTTACCAGTGAGCAGTTAAAAAACAAATCAATTACTATTACAAACGGAGCCTATACTACATATTTCAATACCGGACAGACCAGCCGTTCCAAGAACATTGCTCTGGCAGTTAAATTTTTGGACGGTACCGTTGTACCTCCTGGAGCGACATTTTCTTTTAATGAAGCAGTTGGTCCGAGAACTAAGGGAACAGGTTTTGAAGAGGCACTGATAATTGTTGATAAAGAATTTGTCCCCGGGCTTGGAGGGGGTGTCTGCCAGGTATCCAGCACACTATACAATGCTGTTTTGAAAGCGGGATTAAAGATCAAAGAGAGATCCCGTCACTCACGGGTAATTAATTATGTTCCTGTAGGATTGGATGCAGCTGTGTCCTATGGGTTTACTGATTTCAAATTTATCAATAATACTGATTCCTATGTTGTTGTCTGTGCAGAGGTATACGCCGGAAATCTGGAAGTGCGAATACTGAGTGAAAAGGAAAAGGAATATACAATTGAAATAAAATCAATGATCGAAGACACGGTACACCCCAGGACGGAAACCAGAAATGATCCGGGTATTGGAGAAGGGAAAGAGTATATTGAATCTCCGGGCAAAAAGGGTTATGTTACCCGCGTGGAAAGGTGGTGGATAAAAAACGGTAAAGTAGAAAGGAAAGAAGTAATCTCAAGAGATTTTTATCCGGCAGAAGCAAAAGTGATTGTAAAGGGAACACGGCAGATGCCCGTTGTCCAACCCGAGCAGGGGAAGAAGGGGATACCACCGGAGTATAGTGACGACCAAAGCAATTCAGGGTTGAAGACAGAGCAGAAAAATTCTGACCCTGGTCACCAGGAAGAGCCGGGAGTTGTTACAGAAAATCCGGGAAATGAAATTCAATCTGAAGGCACCCAGACACCTGAGGCTTAATCTAGCGTTGAATTTAACGGTAAAAAAGATTATAATTGTTCCAGACTAGCCTTGGCGGTGGTGGGTGTGCTTATTGGAACTTCAAAGGAAGAAGAAAGAAAACCTCCAGTAAGGAGGCTGCGCGGTAAGCATTATGGTTTTGGAAAAACCATTCGTTTAATTATTTTGCTTTCTTTGGTACTTGGGGCTGCTGTAATTGTTACAGCATGGTACTTAGGTTCTCCGGTAGGAAGGGATCAAGAGGTAGCAGTAAAAATTGCCCCGGAAACTTCGACTTCGGAAATTGCAGCTTTGTTAGAGGAAAATGGCCTTATCCACAGTGCGGAATACTTTAAGTTCTATGCACATTTAAGCGGAGCAGACCGGAACCTTAAGCCCGGCACCTACTCTTTTAGTGGTAAGCAGAATCTAAAAGAAATAATCGCTAAACTTCAGGAAGGGAGTCCGGAGGTCTTTGTTTTTACCATTCCCGAGGGATATACTCTCAAACAAATATGTAATTTAATGGATGCCAAAAATATTGTTCCCAGGGAAGAAATGAATTCTGCTTTAGAGAAAGGAAATTTTGATTTCCCCTTTATTGATGAACTGCCGGAAGGGCAGAACAAGTTTGAAGGCTTCTTATTCCCGGATACATATAAAATTGGTGCAGAAACAAACGCAGATGAAGTCGTGCAAATGATGCTTGACCGGTTTTGCGATATATACGGTTCTGAATATATCCAAAGGGCTGATGAGCTTGGTATGAGCACATTAGAGGTAATTACCCTGGCTTCAATAATAGAGAGGGAAGCCAAAAAGGCAGAGGAAAGGCCCCTTGTATCAGCCGTATTCCATAACCGCTTAAAAAAAGGAATGCTGCTCCAGTCTTGTGCAACTGTTCAATATGCTTTAGGTGAAGTAAAGCCGGTCTTATATGATACTGATTTGCAGATTGACTCCCCTTACAATACATATTTAAACCCGGGATTGCCTCCTGGGCCTATTGCTGTACCCGGTGAAGCATCCATCAAGGCTGCCCTTTACCCTTCTGACGTATCTTATCTTTACTTTGTTGCCAAGCCTGATGGTTCTCATGTTTTCAGCAATACTCTTGAAGAACACAATGCAGCTAAGAATAAGTATATTACATAAGGAAACGGGGATTTAAGTTTCCAAGTCTCATGCTATTTCTTGACAGTGATGGTGATTTGATTGAAAATACCCGAACTACTTGCTCCTGCAGGAAACCTGGAAAAACTGGAAATAGCTTTTACATATGGAGCAGATGCTGTCTACATCGGCGGAGAAAACTTCAGTCTTAGAGCAGGCGCAGGAAACTTTTCCATTGAGGAAATAGAGAGGGGTATGGAAATTGCCCATAAAATGGACAAGCGTTTGTATGTTGCAGTAAATATATTTGCTCACAACAGAGACCTGGATCAACTTCCCGGCTTTTTTTTAAAACTTGCAGCTATTGGTGTTCACGGTGTCATTGTTTCTGACCCCGGAATTATGCGCATTGTTCGTTCTGTCGCGCCTTCTCTGCCGCTGCACTTGAGTACACAAGCTAACTGCACAAACCTTGAGAGCGGGCGCTTTTGGGAAGATCAAGGGGTTGAACGGATCATTTTAGCCCGTGAGCTTTCTCTCGGCGAAATAAAAGAAATTAGGGACGGTTTATCAATTCATCTGGAAGCGTTTGTTCATGGGGCTATGTGTGTTTCCTATTCGGGGAGGTGCCTCTTGAGCAGTTTTCTTACAGGGAGAAGCGCAAATAGAGGTGACTGTTCTCATCCCTGCAGGTGGGAGTATCAACTGGTTGAACAAAAAAGGCCTGGAGAATTATATCCCATAATTGAAGAAGACAGGGGCACATTTATTTTAAATGCTAACGATATGTGTATGATTGAGCATATCCCGGAACTTATTGAGGCGGGTATTGACAGTCTTAAGATTGAGGGACGCATGAAAAGCGTTCATTATGTAGCCACGGTAGTTAAGAATTACAGGGAAGCCATCGATTCCTTTCTTGAAGACCCGGATAATTGGGAGTGTAAGCCCCAGTGGTTAGAGGAGCTAAAAAAGGTCAGTCATAGGTCCTATTCTACGGGGTTTTATTTTAATAAGCCTTCTGCTGATGACCAAACCTATGACAGTTCGGGTTATATCCGTACTCACGAATTCGTTGGCAAGGTTCTGGAATATGATTCTACTACCAAAGGAGCTCTGATAGAACAAAGGAATAAGTTTTCCACAGGTGACATTGTCGAGATTTTTGGACCGAGTCAAGATCCATTTCAGCAAAAGGTAGACAAGATTGTGGATACAGAGGGAAATCTTCTTGAGGCTGCTTCTCACCCCCAACAGCTGGTAATTATTCCTGTTCAGCAGCCTGTTGCCAAAGATTATCTCCTTAGAAAACCATTATAGCAACTTAGAGAATAATTGCTCGAAAGGGGAAACTTCGAGATACCCGTGGATAACTCAGCAGAGGTAAGTCACACCACGGAGTAGCCTTTCTGCCTTCTTACATTTCCCAGTTCGCGCCAGACAACTCTATGGCTGCGCCTTGCGGTCCAAGACACCAGCGTAAAACTGTTGTCCGAAGCCTGCATGTACTATTCCGCTGCGGACAAGCTCCCACGGCGTTATCGGCGGCAAATCCGACATTTTAACAAACAAGTCCAGCTTTAGAATGTCCCGGCAAAAAAAAACGATTGGAACTGTCCAAAGTCAGGGATGGCCCAGGTGTACTGCCTGAGCCACCCTGCTTTTTTTACTTTTTCCAAAATCCGGATACCTGAAGGAATAAGAAAACCGTATCCTGCCAAAGCTAAATGGAGAAAAAATTTTGGAAAAAGGTGACAGCTATGGTAAACACAAGAAGGAGAATCCAACTGCTTTTGGCATTTTTGGCCCTTATCACTGTAGTGCTGATTGGGAGGGTTGCTTACCTGCAGATTTTTTACGCCGGGTATCTATCCAGTTATGCGGAACAAAATCAGACAAAACTGATTCCTGGCGAGGATATTACCAGGGGTAATATTTTGGACAGGAAGGGATATTCCCTGACGGATTCAAAGATAGAGCCTGCTTTAATCGTCTTTCCTGACATGCTTGTTGACCGGGAGAAAACCGCTGATGACCTGGCGGAAATTTTAGGGATAGCTCCCCGGGCTGTTAGTGCTATGTTGAAAAAAGATTATGTTTATTTCCCTGGGCTTTCCGGAAGTCAGATGGAAGCCGTACAAGAATTAGGGATTTATGGTGTTTCACCGGTCAAAATTAAGGTTCGTTTCGGGACCGGGTCCCTTGCACGCCATGTGGTAGGGCATGTTAACAGTATAGACTCAGATACCTGGACAATGATAAACCAACAAAATGAGAATTCTCCAACAAAAGAATACAGTATTAATGATTTAATAGGTGTAAAAGGAATTGAAGCGGAATACGAGGATTATTTACACGGTTCGGACCCCGAGTTTTTCCTTTCCGCAGTGATGGATGCCCGGGGTAATGTGATTCCCGGGTTGTCATTTGATCGTGTTCACTCTGACGGCGGTGCGGTTAAAAGAAACAATATATTTTTAACTATTGATAAAGAGCTGCAGAAAAAAGTTGAAGAAGTAATGGATAATCATATTGAAAAGGGTGCAGTTGTAGTAATAGAGGTAGCAACCGGCGATATACTTGCCGCTGCAAGCCGGCCAAACTACAACCAAAACATCATAGCCGATTCCATGGTATCCGGGGATAAGTCCTTTAACAATCGCGCTTTTGAATTTTTTCACCCGGGATCTGTATTTAAAATTTTGCTAGCCAGCGCTGCACTGGAGGAGGTTGTAGTAAATCCTAATGAATTGTTTTTGTGCACTGGTAAATTTACTCTAAATACGGGGCTTACAATCAACTGTTGGAACAAAGAAGGACATGGACCAGTGAATTTTATTGATGGCTTTGCTCATTCTTGCAATCCAGTGTTTATTGACGTTGCCCTAAGGTTGGGCAGGGAAAAAATATTAGAGTATGGAGAAAAATTTGGCCTTTCCAAAGCTGAGATTATTGGCTATCCTACACCTACGATAAAATGCCTGGATATTGACCGATTTGGAGAGGGCAAAATTGCTAATGCAGCCCTTGGGCAGGAGGGAGTAAGGATCAGCCCCCTCCAAGCTGCAGGGATGGTAAGCATTATTGCCAG
>LFRM01085950.1_pt1 | contig 16359 bp, 12 predicted proteins | sample 618341 | NCBI WGS metagenome assembly LFRM01 (sample SAMN03654438, study PRJNA283298) | anaerobic digester metagenome | isolation source: pool of bioreactors CSTR01a, CSTR02a, and CSTR03a thermophilic anaerobic... | place: Denmark: Kgs. Lyngby | collected 2014-05-21 | reverse complement strand
ATATAAACGATGACATCTCCATGCCGCCTATTGAAGAATCTCCATTAATAAGCATATTTGCTATGATGAACATTAGATAAATACTTGCAATAACTCCGTAGAAAATTATCAATGATTTTCTATCTTCATATAAATTGTAAGCGTACATATTTTTAAAGTTCATAGTCAATCCCCCTTAAGAATTCGTCAGATGAATGAACATCTTTTGTAAGTCCAGTTTTGATATTTCTAAGCCTTCAGGTAATGGGCCTTCTGGCGCTTTATCAAACATATACGTGGATTTTAAGCCACCCATGGAGTCAGATCCAATTGCCTGTTTCCCAGCGACATAGGCGTCTACTTTCCCAGCAGGACCAGAAACTGTATAACCCTTACTCAGTACATCCTCCACGGTTTGCTGTAAAAGCACTTCCCCTTCTTTCAAAATGATGACCTCTTCAATAATGTCGGCTGCTTCTTCAATTAAATGGGTGGATATTACGATCGTTCTGGGATTATCATTGTAGTTTTTGAGAAGTTCTCTATAAAACAGATCTCTGTGAAAGGCATCCAAGCCTAGTATAGGTTCATCTAACAATATCGTCTCTGCATTGCAGGCTAAAGCAATAACAATTTTGAAAATTGAGGTATAGCCTGTTGATAGATTTTTAATAGCCTTTTTGGTGTTTAACTCAAATTTTTTAGAAAGGCTCATTGCATATTCCATATCAAAGCTAGGGTAGAACTTCTTTGTCCACTGATAAGCAGCATTCACTTTCATGGACTCAGGGTACATAGTTTTCTCAGACATACAGTAAATACGGGACAATATACTATCATTTTCCTGAACAGGCTCCCCGTTCATCAGGATTTTCCCACTTGTAGGGAACAGTTTGTTGGTCATTAGGTTTAATAGTGTTGATTTACCTGCACCGTTTCTCCCCAATAGGCCATATATTTTATTTTTCTCCAATGAGACATCTACATTATGCAAAGCCATAGTGGAGCCAAAGTGCATACTTATATTTTGAACTTCAATATAATTCAATTGTCAAACCCTCTTTCTATCATGTTAATGATTTCATTTCGATCTATACCTAACTTTTCTGCTTCAGTTAATAGTGCAAAAATATAACTGTCATAAAAGCTGCGTTTTCTTTTATGAAAAATTTTCTCTTTGGCACCTGCTGTTACAAACATTCCAATCCCTCTTTTCTTATATAGAATTTCATCATCTACTAGCATATTGATGCCCTTTAGTGCTGTTGCCGGGTTGATTTTGTACATTACAGACAGCTCGGTTGTTGAAGGTATCTGAGTTTCTTCCTCAAAAGCTTCATTTAAGATCGCATCCTCCAGGCCTTCGGCTAGCTGAATGTAGATGGGCTTTCCGTTATTGAACTGGATTATCATGGGATTCCTCCTTTCCATTACGATATATCTTCTTTATATCTTCCGTTCTATACCTTTGTCCATTGACTCTTAACTCAGTCAAATACTTAAGCGGTTAATTACCAGTGTAACTAACTATATAACACGGGCTAAGTAATGTCAACTATTTTTAAAAAATAATTTTGATAAAAGTTTGGAAGGGTAAATATAATGTAGGTTTTACAAAATCAAAACAATTGGTATAATGGAACAGTGAGGTAATTCCAATTATGCGAAAGGATGGTGACGGGCTTGGACTCCAGTCCTATACCTGAACGGACAAGACAACTAAAAAAATATAGAAGAAGAGCCCAGGTGGCCGTCATAGACAGCTGAGGCTCTTCCTAAGGAGGGCTCGATTAGTATGGACAAATTAATCAATTTTATTGAAACCGCAATCCAAGAGGGGAAGTTTGCAAAAATTCGAAAGGAAATTAATCAGCTTAACGTGGTTGATATTGCTCAACTGCTAAACGATTTAGATGGTGAAAAGGCTTTAATTATATTTCGTCTGCTACCCAAGGAAGTTTCCGTGGAAGTATTCTCCTATATTTCTTCTGAACAGCAACAATTTTTTATTGAGTCTATTACAGACAAGGAAATCAAACATATTCTCGACAATCTCTTCATGGACGATACAGTGGACATTTTAGATGAAATGCCTGCCAATGTAGTAAAGAAGGTTCTTAAGAATGCCAATGAGGATAAAAGAAAGCTAATCAATCAGTTTCTGCAGTATCCAGAAGACTCGGCTGGTAGTTTGATGACCATTGAATATGTAGATCTTAAGAAAGAAATGACAGTAAAGGAAGCCATAGAGCGTATTCGAAAAATTGGACTAGATAAGGAAACCATTGATATCTGCTATGTGATGAACAATTATAGAAAGTTGGAGGGGATCATCCATCTGCGAACCTTGATATTAAATGATGGTAATATTGCGGTTGCAGATGTTATGGATACTAATTTCATCTCCTGCGATACCCATATGGATCAGGAGGAAATCGGTAATCTGTTTAGAAAGTATGGGCTTCTTGTCATGCCGGTGGTAGATCAGGATAGCAGGCTGGTAGGTATTATTACTGTCGACGATATAATCCATATGATAGAACAGGAAAACACAGAGGACTTTCAAGTTATGGCTGCTATGGAACCATCAGAAACAGAATATTTGAAAACCGATGTAAAGATTCTGGCTAAGAATCGTGTTGTATGGTTGTTGATTCTTATGATTTCTGCTACTTTTACTGGTGCTATCATTAAAAGATATGAGGATATACTTGCGACCGTTGTAGTTTTAGCATCCTATATCCCCATGTTGATGGACTCTGCAGGAAATGCAGGTTCCCAATCTTCCACTATGATTATTCGTGGGTTGGCATTGGGAGAAATCCAATTAAGGGATTTGTCCAAGGTAATTTGGAAAGAGTTTCGTATTGGTATAATCATTGGTATTACTATGGCTGTTGTTAATACTGCGCGAATTTATTTTTTTGATGGGGTCGGCATTTGGATCTCATTGACTGTTAGCATAAGCTTGTTTATTACCATTATGTTGGCCAAGATTGTTGGTGGCTCTCTTCCAATGATTGCCAAGAGGCTTCGCCTTGACCCTGCAATTATGGCCGGTCCTTTGATTACAACTATTGTTGATGCTGTTGCATTGCTGATTTATTTCCAACTTGCTACTGTGCTGCTGGGCTTATAGTAAGAGAACATAATGAAGTAACCTATAAGGTGTAAATTGTACTTAGAATGGCAATACTTAATGACAATCTATGAATTTTGGAGGTAGATTCCATTTTGTACGAAAGAACTTTTGCTATGCTTGTGTATATTTGCCTTACACTAATGTTTTTAGGATGTAGTCTGGTAACACAAGAACCAATAGAAGATAATCCACCAACAGATATTCCGACTCCTTCATCAACAATGGAAGTTGGGATTCCTTCTAATGTCGCTTCTCCTAAAACTACTGAAAAGCCAGTTCCAACAATAACCCCGAGTCCAACAGTGGATCCAGTGATGTTGTTGCTGGACAGCATGACTGTGGATGAAAAGCTAGGTCAGCTACTTATTGTAGGCTACAACAATGATGAACAGGCAAAAAATATGATAAAGAATCATAAAGTAGGCGGAATGGTTCTTTATAGTCGAAACTACAGAAGCTTTGAGGAGCTATATCTGCTAACCCAGCAGCTTAAAGAAGATAATCAAGAAAACTCATTTCCTCTCTGGCTTGCAATGGACGAAGAAGGTGGTTCAGTGACGCGACTTCCTCCTGGAAAAACCCCTATACCCGATGCAAGAAAGGTGGGAAGCTTTGACGATGTGGAGTTAACAAAAGCTACTGGTTGGGTTATTGGAAGAGAGCTGGCAGCTGCAGGAGTCAACTTAGATTTTGCTCCTGTAGTAGATATAGTTTCCGACCCCAAAAATAAATTTATGCTTAGACGCAGCTTTGGAAGTACACCAGAAATGGTATCTCAGCACGGTGCCGCCTTTTTGGAAGGCTTACACAAGAGCGGCGTTCAAAGCTGTGCAAAACATTTCCCTGGACATGGAGGTACGGCTGTGGATTCCCATAAAGGAATGCCAGTGATTGAAACTTCATTAGAAGAATGGAGCAAGCAAGATGCTGTTCCCTTCCAAGCCATGATAGACGCAGGAACCGACATGATTATGGTAGGCCATCTGGCTTTTCCTGAAATAGATCCTTCCGGTCTGGCTGCCAGCATGTCGTCCGTATTTCTTAAAGAACAGCTACGGGGGAGAATGGGTTATCAGGGTCTAATAATTACAGATGATATAGAAATGCAAGGTTATCCTCAGACAGGAAGTAAACAGGAAACCATTATTACAACATTTCTAGCAGGAGTGGATCTGTTTGCAATTGGCCCTACGCCAGAAACACAATTAGAAGTGCTGGATGCATTAAAGGAAGGCTTTGAGAATGGTCAAATTTTAGAAGAAAGAATCAATGAATCTGTTATAAGGATTATTCAGGCAAAGGCTAAGCTTAATAAGACGGTTGAATTCTCTCTGGAAGAGGCAAGTCAAATTTTCGGGAGCGATGAGCATAAGGATGCTATTTCTCCATTACTGAATAACTAATATGCTGTAACACCTAAATCTTGTCGAAAGTACCATTCACAAATGCTCAGGATGACTGGCACATTGTAGAATCTCCAGAATATGATGTATTAGATATGTAAGTGTATATATTATAAGATATCCACGTACGTATCTTAATTCATTGAAAGGGAGATTGAAGCTATGTCTTATTGCCGTTATAATCAGAGAAATATAGAAATAATTAACGCTGGTGCAAAAAGTGCTTCAGTAGAGGCTAAGGCTCACACCAAAGTTGCCTGCGTAGATGTAGATAATTTGGACTCGGATAGCTGTGTAAATACACCTGTAGCCATTGGAGCTCTTGGCAGTGGCGCTGTAGCCAATTTACCAGTGGTTTTGGCACAATTGACTGTACAGGCAAACGTTAATTCTGTTATCACTTTACCGGAATATGCCTATGATATAAAACGTATTCGCAAAAACCTAAAAATCACCCAATGTCTGCTGATACAAGACACTAATATCCTGTTCTTAAAGGGCTTTATTCGTAAAAACATCGAATATTCCACCCGAGATGCATCCAATGCAGAGGGCTTTTATGGTGATATCAAGCATGTCACCGTTGATGTTCCTTTCAACTGCACCACACCTATAACATTCAACGGTATTGCTCCTCTACAACCTTTAGCCAGCACTTCTACAGAATTCGCATACCAGAAGAGAGAGGAAATCTACCATCCTGACTTCTCCGAAAAGGATCAACTACAGTCTGCAGACTTAAGAGAGCACAACCAGATTTCCACAGAATTCTTCAATGAGCTACCCTTCTGTGACTTAATCAGCGCACGTATAGTAGAATTTGACGAGCAGCTTATGCCAGAGCATCCTAGAGAATATGTTACGCCTTTTGAAGAGAAAAGGTTCCGCAGAATTGAAGAGAAGATGGTAGTATTTATTACCCTAAGGCTTCTTCAGAATCGATTGGTTGCTGTTCCTGCAGTTGCAGGCGCTGCTGCTGATATTTGTCCTGATGAAATTTAACTAATCCTTGTAATAAAGCTGGCTAGGACCATATTATGGCCTATCCGGCCTACCTAAAAGCTTAGCCCAGAGAAATCTTCCTTGTCCCCTTCTCTATAACTTATATAATAGATGAACAAACATTGGCATATAAATGACAAGAGAGAAGGGAATAAAGCAAGGATGTGTTTCGATGGAAATCTTATCTAAGAGAAAAATTAAAGTTTATAAAGTTTTGTTAGCTATTATAGTAGCTGCTATAATTATTACACTGCTGTTAGCTCTTAACGGTGTATTTGGGCCAAAATTTCCCTTGGATGGCTCTATAAGGCTGGTACAGGCAGGCAGAGGCTTAAATCAGTATGAAATAAAGGCTGTCTTTGATCCTGACAGCAAAACATTGACCTGCTATCAAAGTGTTCTATATAAAAACACAAGCGATGATTTATTAACTCATATCTACTTTCATCTATACCCCAATGCCTTTCAATATGAAGATAAAGCTGTTTTTGAGAAATCAGATATGAATCGAGCTTATCCTAATGGATTCTCTCCTGGATTCCTGGACTTTAGCATTGTTCGGATTAATGGGGAGGAGGCTGATTATGTTCTAGGAGGTTACAGTGATGATATTTTGATGCTGCTCTTGGAGGATGATCTTGCCCCAGACGAAGAGCTTAATATCGAAATGGAATATACGGTGCTCTTGCCTGATTCAATGGGCCGTTTTGGCTATGGGGAGAATATGTACAAAGTTGTAAATTGGTATCCTATTGCCTGTGTCTATGATGAAGATGGATGGAATTTAGACCCTTACTATGCCATAGGTGATCCCTTTTATAGCGATGTAGCAAATTATAAGGTAAGTGTTAAAGCTCCAGAAGACTATGTACTTGCAACAAGTGGTGAAGTGAAAAGTAAGAAAAAAAAGGGAGAAGAGATTATCTGGCAGATTCATGCTCCAGCAGTTCGTGATTTTGCATGGTTGGCCAGTAATACATTCAAAACTGCTTCGAGAAAAGTTGGGAAAACATTGGTTTCCTCATATTTCTACACAACAGAAGCAGGTGAGAGGGCCCTTGATTACGCTGCTGCATCACTAGCATATTTTAATAATGTTTTTGGAGAATATCCATATTCTAATTACGCTGTGGTAGAGTCTGATTTATACATAGGTGGAATGGAATATCCCAATCTGATTATGTTGGACCATGGTCTATATCAAAAGAGTAACATTGGTTATTTGGAGCTGGTAACAGTTCATGAAACTGCTCATCAATGGTGGTATGGTCTAGTAGGAAACAATCAGATAACAGATGCTTGGATGGATGAAGGATTGACAGAATACTCTACAGTGTTATATTATGGTAACCGTTACGGTGAGAAGAAAGAGCAAGACATTTATCAAAATATCATAGGCGAAGGTAAATACAATATTCTTTCCTCTTATTGGAGTCTTGGAATTTTAGATGAAACCATTCATCGTCCAATTTATGAGTTTGTAGACTGGACCTTTTATGACATGCTTGTATATGGGAAAGGTGCCATGCTGTTTCATTCCCTTCGTGAGGAAATGGGAGATGAAAAGTTTTTCCAAGGATTACAGAAGTATTACAGAGATAATCAATTTCAAAATGCTAGAAAATCCGACTTAATTCATGCCTTCGACCAGGTGACTGGGTTAGATTGGCAGAAAAGCTTTAATCGATGGCTTTATGATAAACGTTAACCAGTATAATACCCCCAGTTTTAAATTAAAAACATATTATAAAAATTAATTTTATATTAAGGCAGGATTTTTAATTTCAACGGCGAATACATAATTTTGTAACACATTTGTAATAATTGTGTACATGCTGGTAATAATAAAACGAGTTGAAATAAGACCCGACAAAGGAGTATCTTAATGAGAAATTTCCAAAATCCTGTATTAAAAAAGTTAGTTTCCAAGTGTACAAGCATTCCGCAGAAGATAAAGCAGCAGCACACCTGGAAGAGTCTAAGTAGCAAGTTAAAGAACATTTCCATTTGTCAAGCGAGTCTAAGGCAAATGAGTGTATTGATATTATTGGTTTTCTTTTTAACCTCCGTAATGGTTGAGAACATACAAGCCGCATCCCTTGATGAAATACCAAATACTATAACAGCGGAAAAAGTTATACTTAATGGGAAAGAATCAGGTTATGTATGCGACCAGGTTTCCGCCGAAATTATTATGGATGAGATTTTAGATGAAGCTGCTACACGTTTTAATATGGAAATCGCTGCTGGTAATGTATTAAGCTTTGAAGAAACAACCATTTTACGAGAAGACTTGTCTACAAAGCATGAATTGGAAGGTTCTTTTCGCAAATATGCTAAAATCCTAGTTAATGCCTATACGATGTATGCAGATGATGTATCAATAGGAACATTAAAAAGTGAAGAAGAAGCACAGCAAATATTGAATAATGTAAAATTCCAATACTTAAGTGATGAGGCTGCACTTGAGGACGCTACGTTTCAAGAGGATGTAAAAATTATAGTCACTCCTATTGAGTCAAGGCTAGTTCAAAGTGTTGAGAAAGTGGAAGCTGAACTAAAAAAGAAGCAGGAAACCTTTGAAGAGTACATTATCCAGGGAGATGATAACTTCTGGTCAATTTCCCAGGATTATAAAATCAGTATGGATGATTTAGTTAAGATGAATGAGGACAAGGATCCCAAGAGGCTTAGAGAAGGCATGGTGATTCGTCTTTCATATCCTAAGAGTATTTTGAATGTAGTTACCAAAGAGCTTACAAAATATGAAGAGCGCATTCCTTATGAAACAGAAACACAAGAAGACGATTCCATGTATACCAATGAGAGCAAGGTAATACGCGAAGGGCAAGATGGTATGAGAGTTCTAGAAGCCAACATTGTCAAGGTAAATGGTGTTGAGAAGGATAGAGAGATTATCTCCAAAGAGGATGTTCTTGAACCAGTAAGCAAAATTGTTGCTAAGGGAACCAAAAAAGAGGTAACTGCTGCTTCTATTGCAAGGGGACATGGAAAGTTCAAGTGGCCTACCAGCGGTCGTATTACTTCAAGGTATGGTCAGCGTTGGGGGCGGCTCCATAAAGGTGTAGATATTGCTAATTCTAAAGGTACTCCTGTTTATGCAGCTGAAAGTGGAGAAATATCAGCTGCAGGCAGCCTAGGTGGCTATGGAAAAAGAATTGAAATCGATCATGGAGCAGGTGTTACGACCCTATATGCTCATTTAAGCTCAATAAAGGTTTCCTCAGGTACATCTGTTTCCAGAGGCCAGTTGATTGGGTATATGGGCAGCACTGGTAACAGCACAGGCCCCCATCTACATTTTGAAGTTCGTATTAATGGTTCTCCAAGGAATCCACTAAAATATTTGAATTAAATCTTGCTAATGTGGCAATAAAGTGAATGACGTAAAAAATAATAGTCCGCACATCTTATGTGGGCTATATTTTTTACAAAGCGCAAGATTTCCGTCAATTTGATAAAAATTCTTAATGCAATAGTAATGCTTGCGTGTTATAATACGAATGATGAAGCAAAGCCCAACGTCTTTGCTTGTATGTTGTTATTGAAATAGTTTAAAATGTATGAATAGCGAAATGAGACTGCAACTTTTATGTTGAATTTAATGTCAACATAGTTGTAATTAACTAATGAATTCAGGAGGTGAAGCCTCAGCCAATTAGGCTAGGGGCATACTTTTGGAGAAGTTTTATATATCAGGTGGGAAACCTCTCACCGGCAAAGTAAGCATAGGTGGAGCGAAAAACGCAGCTGTTGCCATTTTACCAGCAGCCCTGCTTGCAGACAGCCCTTGTACTATCCATAATCTCCCTTATATTGACGATGTAATTTGTTTAGCCGACATACTAAAGGAAACTGGTGCGAAGGTTAACTTAAATCAAAGAGGGGGAGCTTACGTTGATGGTTCTACAGTAACTAGATACAAAGCTTCCTATGACATGGTAAAACTGATGCGAGCATCTTATTACCTGATTGGTGTATTGCTAGGGAAGTTTGGAAAAGCTGAAATTCCGCTCCCAGGTGGGTGTGAAATTGGCGCTCGACCCATTGATCAGCACATTAAAGGATTTGAAGCACTTGGGGCCAATGTTGTTATCGAGCACGGTGTTGTAAAGGCAAGTGCTAAAAAGTTAATAGGCAATGAAGTTTATTTGGATGTTGTAAGTGTTGGCGCAACTATTAATATAATGTTTGCTGCAGTAAAGGCCGAAGGTTCTACTACTATAGTCAATGCAGCCAAGGAACCCCATGTGGTTGATGTAGCTAACTTTCTAAACTCCATGGGCGCCAATGTAAAAGGAGCAGGTACCGACACTATTCGTATCAAGGGGGTAGAGCAGTTAAATGGCTGTGAATACACCATTATTCCCGATCAAATTGAAGCTGGCACATTTATGGTTGCTGCAGCTGCTACTGCTGGCGATGTGGTGGTGGCTGATGTTATTCCAAAACATATGGAATCCATAACTGCTAAGCTGCTTGAAATGGGCATCGAAGTTATCGAAGGAGATGACTATATTCGGGTAAGGGGAATACGAAAGCCTAGAAGAGTAAATATTAAAACTCTTCCTTATCCTGGCTTTCCTACAGACCTTCAGCAGCCAATTTCGGTTATTTGCTCTATTGCCAAAGGTACTAGCATTATACATGAAAGCTTATTCGACCATAGGTTCCGTCACGTAGAAGAGCTTCGTAGAATGGGCGCCAATATAAAGGTGGAAGACAGAACAGCCATTTTCGAAGGTGTAGATGGTTTAAGTGGTGCACCAGTTGCTGCAACTGATTTACGTGCAGGAGCGGCACTTATTATAGCTGGGCTAATAGCCAACGGAGTAACTGAAATCGACAATATCCATTTTATTGATAGAGGATATGAGCGAATTGAAGAAAAACTTACAGCACTAGGTGCAGATATTAGGCGTGTAAAGGATGGAGATAAACCATTGAAGGTGTTAGTAGGTTCCTCCAATTCCGCTAGGTAATCAGCAAGGCATCATAGAGGTCAAATGTTAAGTTAGTAAGTTTTTAATAGTACATGATTTAGAAGTACGTGAGCAATTATAATATAATAATATCATCTTTTGTAATAAGGAGAAAGCAATGAGGAATTGTTTCTTAGCCAGATAATCTGAATATAGCGATAGAGTTATTAGCAAAGTTTGTCAAAGCTATACCGATAGCCATATGTGTTGTAAATGATATGGTATTAGTTAGATTGCATTTGCTTGTATGTTAACTGTCGCTACGCTAAGGAACACTTGCCATACAGTAAAAGTAGGAGCTCATGTTTTGTTTCCTTCCCTATTTGAAACCAGAGCTGTTAGTGGACATTTGTTCATTAGCAGCTTTTTGTTTTTGTCCAATAAATCTTATGGACCAGATAAAGGGAGTGGATAGCATATGTTGCTGCAATGTAAAAATATCGAGAAAGAGTTTGGACTACAGTTAGTGTTAAAATCAGCTAATCTGGACTTAGAAGAAGGGGAACGGGTAGGACTGGTCGGCAAAAATGGTGGTGGTAAGACCACTCTGGCAAACATCATAGCAGGAAACATGCAAGCTGATAATGGAGAAATCATTTGGCATAAAAAGAATGTGCAGATTGGTTACTTGCGACAATCGGTTTACTATACTTCAGAATATATGAAAGAGTTGTGTGAAGGCCGAAATGGGCTAGCTGAGCTTAGTGATTTCTTACATATCACCAGTGAACTGGGTACAGACAAGGTAGTACAATGGGAAGCAGAACGATTTGAATCCCTTAGCGGTGGCGAGAAAACCAAGTTGGCATTAGCTTATATATGGTCAAGTAAACCACAACTGCTAATACTTGATGAACCCACTAATCATCTGGATTATCAGGGGGTGCAATGGCTTATTGATGAACTGAGGGATTACCCAGGCACCATCCTGACTATCTCCCATGACCGATATTTTCTGGATCAGGTTATAAATCGGACTTTAGAAATAGAAAACGGCGAGATTATAGAATACAATGGAAATTATACCTTTTATCGAAATGAAAAGAGAAAACAGTATGAATCCCAATTACATGCCTATGAATATCAAGTAAAATATAGAGATAAGCTGGAGGCTGAAATACGACAAACAAGGGACTGGTCAGCGAAGGCTCATCGAGATTCCACGAAGAAAGGAAGTGGTAACAAGATGGGTGCTAAGGAATACAACAGGGTAAAAGCAAAGAAAATGGACAAACAGGTCAAGTCTACTGTGAAGCGCTTGGAGAAGCTTAGAGAAGATGGTATTAATAGACCTGATAAGGAACCAAAGCTAAGTTTTTTATTTCAGCAAGGGGATACCCACAGAAACCGGATAATGGAGGCTTATCAAATGAAAAAATCCTTTGGAAGTCTTGCTTTATTTCAGGAAAGTGATTTTTGCATACTTAGAGGAGATAGAATTGGATTGTTCGGACCAAATGGTTGCGGAAAAACCACCTTGGTAAAAGCAATGCTGGGGCAAGAATCTGTAAAGGGTACACTTTTTGTTTCTCCTTCTGTAAATATCGGGTATGTTAGCCAGGATGTATCGGATTTGGAGAGAGATGAGAAAGCATTGGACTTATTTGACATGCCTAATAAAAAAGAAGAAGGAAGAATCCGCACCATGCTGGCCAATCTAGGGTTTAATGAATTACTGCTAAGTAAGTCTTTGAAGACTTTGAGTATGGGAGAAAGAACCAAGTTGAAGATAGCTAGTCTTTTAATGAGTAAAAATGATCTGCTTATCCTGGATGAGCCCACCAATCACTTGGACATATATGCTAGAGAGCAATTAGAGGAGGCGTTGATGGAGTATCAGGGGACTATATTGCTTATAACCCATGATAGATACATGATGGAGAAAATCTGTGACAAGCTTTTGGTTTTTGAGGATCACAGGATTAAGAGAGTCGAATATGGCTTAACTCATTATTTGAAAAGGAAGGCAAGAGAGCAGGACTCTGATTTAAAAAATGTTAATGAAGAAAGCGGACTAACACTAGAAGAAGAACGAATGCTACTGGAAAATCAGATTTCCGCAGTATTGAGTAGATTCGAAAATGTTGAACATGGAACAACGGCGTATCAAGCTTTGGAGGAAGAATTTAGTAAGCTGATTTTTCAGCGAAAAGATTTGTTTAAAACGGATTAAGTTTAACAAAAATAGTCAGCTAAGGAGTAAAACGCCTCGCTGGCTATCAATAGTAACATCTGCTTACAGTTTATAATTATCAGGGCCTGTTTCATATAGATTATTTCCTTGGGAGTCTGTGGCTACGATTAATGGAAGCTTTTCCACTTGAAGTCGATATACTGCCTCTGGTCCCAAGTCAGCGAAGGCCAATACTTCCGCTTTCTTTACACATTGCGCAATTAATGCACCAGCACCGCCTACGGCAGCTAAGTAAACAGCTCCATTTCGCTTCATGGCTTCAATTACCTCTGGGCTACGCTGCCCTTTACCAATCATTACTTTTAACCCCAAGTCTAAGAGTCGTGGAGTGTAGCTATCCATTCGATAGCTAGTGGTGGGTCCGCATGAACCAATTATTTTGCCGGGTCCAGCAGGACAAGGACCGGTATAATAGATTCCCTGATTTACTATATCAAAGGGCAATGTTTCACCTTTATCTAGAAATTCCATCATGCGCTTATGTGCCGCATCTCGTCCTGTTAGTATAGTACCTGATAATTCAATCATGTCACCAGCTTTAAGTTCTAAAAGCTGATATTTGTCAGCAGGTAAGCTTAGTAATTTTTTCATTGTATCATTTATCATAATATAGCCTCCGCATGTCTTGCAGCATGGCATTGGACATTAATTGCAACTGGTAGTCCTGCTAAATGGGTGGGAAAGCTATCTATATGAACAGCGAGTGCCGTAGTTCTACCTCCCAGACCTTGTGGTCCGATGCCAGTTGCGTTTATCTTCTTTAGCAGTTCTTGCTCTAAATCAGCCATTTCCTGATCGGGATTAGGTTTTCCGGCTTCTCTTAACAAGGCCTTTTTGGCTATGTATGTAGCCTTTTCCATAGTTCCCCCAATTCCTATACCTAAAATAATGGGAGGACATGGATTTGCGCCAGCTTTAGTAACAGTTTCTAACACAAACTTCTTTACCCCTTCTATTCCATCAGAGGGTTTTAGCATGACTAATTGACTCATATTTTCACTACCAAAGCCCTTAGGGGCTATGGTAACCTTTAATTGGTCGCCTTCTACTATTTCTGAGTGAATAATAGCAGGCGTGTTATCACCAGTATTGACTCGTTTTAGAGGACTTAATACTGATTTACGGAGATAACCCTTTTGGTACCCCCGGCGGACCCCTTCATTCACAGCCGCTGTAAGACTGCCACCGCTTAAGTGAACATCTTGTCCTATTTCTAGGAAAACTACAGCCATACCGGTATCTTGGCAGAGGGGAAGCTGTTCCTCTTTAGAGGCATCAATGTTATCCAAAATTTGACTCAGGATCTGGGAGCCAAAAGGAGACTCTTCTTTTTCTTTTGCTTCTATCAGAAGCTTTTTAACATCGTCACCTATATTATAGCAAGCTTGTATACATAGCTTTTCGATAGTTTCGCTTATAACAGATACAGGAATTTCTCTCATCGTTGTTTATATCCAACCCTTCATTTATGATTTGTGCTTCTATATCCTAGCTACTCCGCTTTCGCGGGCTGCTTTAGAAACAGCAGCTGCTACTGCAGGTGCAACTCTTTCATCAAAGGCAGCAGGCAAGATGTTAGTTTCTGATAGCTCTTCTGGAGAAATCACAGACGCAATGGCATAAGCTGCAGCTATTTTCATCTCTTCGTTGATATCCGATGCACGAACATCAAGAGTACCTCGGAAAATACCAGGGAAAGCTAATACATTATTCACTTGGTTGGGATAATCTGATCTACCAGTACCGACGATGCGAGCACCAGCCTCTTTTGCTACGCCGGGATCAATTTCAGGATCTGGGTTAGCCATAGCCATAACCATGGAATCGGTGTTCATGGATTTCACCATTTCGGCAGTTACGATATTAGGTGCGGAAACTCCAATAAAAATATCGGCACCTTTCATGGCGTCAGCTAAATTACCTTTAACTCCATTGGGATTGGTGATCTGGGCTAGTTTCTCCTTCATGAAATCATTTGTGGCGTCACCGGGATAGAGGATTCCATATTTATCACAAAGTACCATATCCTTAACTCCAAGGTGCAGAAGTAGTCGAGCAACAGCAGAACCAGCTGAGCCTATCCCATTTATAACAACCTTGATATTATCTATGGATTTACCTAGAATTTTCAAGCCATTGATAACCGCTGCACTGCATACAACTGCTGTACCATGCTGGTCATCATGGAAAACGGGAATATCGAGTGACTTTCGTAAACGGTTTTCTATTTCATAGCATCGAGGAGCTGCTATATCTTCCAAGTTTATACCTCCAAAGGATGGTGCCATAAACTCGATAGTGCGCACAATTTCGTCTACGTCTTTGGTATCCAGGCAGATGGGAAAAGCATCTACATCAGCAAAGCTTTTAAATAAAACAGCCTTACCTTCCATTACAGGCATGGCAGCCAATGGTCCGATATCTCCTAGTCCTAAAACAGCTGTGCCATCGGACACTACCGCTACCATATTGCCTCGGGATGTATATCGGTAACTGTCTTCCGGATTTTTATGTATCCTTCTGCAGGGTTCAGCTACACCTGGGGTATAAGCAGTGCTTAAATCATCTCGATTATTAACAGGTACTTTTGATTGGATGGCGATCTTGCCCTTGTTTTCCTCATGTAAGATAAGTGATTTTTCATTATAATTCATATGTAGCCCCTCCATTTTTAAATCCATATGTTTGTTTTTATTTTGACATTCTCATTCTATCATTAGCTTTATAATCTTTCAATCGTTAATACGATATCAATAGTTGAATATATTTATTATTCTACTAGACTAGTCGTGAAAAGTAATGGTATCTACTTAAAATAGTAGCAAGAATTCGATTTTTGCGTGGGCGTTATATTCCATCGAAAGATGCCCATGTGTTCCGTTAATCCGTCCATCTTACAGACAGCGGGGAATAATCTATGCTTCGGCAGCTATTGTCGTAATTGTTTAGGTCATTTCCAACATCAAGACTACTCAGATACTCGCCGTAATAGAGAAGCCCAGTTTCATTATAGACCGAGAGGTAGAAACTACAGTATTTGTTATGATCCATGTTCTCCCTGTAATAGGAATTACTCAGGAAATCCGACACCACAAGGTTTTTTCCGTCCCAGTCCATTACAGCTCTTGTGCTTAGGGAATACAATTCCTCCGCCTCGTCAGTAAGGTTCACTGTGAAGCGGTGCTCATATTCTCCATTCTCATTCATATCAACAACAGCTATCTGATTTCCCGATAGGTACAAGGCGAAAAAATCGTCATAATAGTAAGTGGTCCATACACTGTCTTCCTCGCCCAAGACTGCCAATTGAAGTCTTTGCAGAGGTTTCATAGTTTCAATGTCTATCACAGTCAGAACGCAAACCTTGTTTTCATTAGTCATAAGAAGCAGCTTTGTCTGGTCTGGATTGGTATGTAAGCCAAAAACTGTATCCTCTGGATCAAGGGAATAGACCAAGGAAAGCTCATCAATCAGAATGCCAGACATGTTTAGTCCATCCTTTACAATGGGATTCTCGCTATATGGTAGATAGAATATTCCATATCCACCGGGAATGAAGCTGGTATCAATTAGGTTTCCATTTCTCGTATGAGCGTTAAAGGTAAAATAGCACGCATCGTCCGTTAGTGTGCTCAG
>LFRM01079552.1_pt1 | contig 16360 bp, 13 predicted proteins | sample 618341 | NCBI WGS metagenome assembly LFRM01 (sample SAMN03654438, study PRJNA283298) | anaerobic digester metagenome | isolation source: pool of bioreactors CSTR01a, CSTR02a, and CSTR03a thermophilic anaerobic... | place: Denmark: Kgs. Lyngby | collected 2014-05-21 | reverse complement strand
AGGGCAGACTAGGGACTTTAACCCCTTAGATTGCGCCCATGCTGGGCGCACGAAAAAAAGAGACCCTTTATTTAGGATCTCTTTTAAATAGTAAATGGGTTTATGTGTTTATGATTTCTAGCTTAGGCAATAAACACGATCAGATAAATAAATACTGAGACAGCTGCCAATAGAATCGAATCAAACCGATCCAGGATACCACCATGTCCGGGAATTAACTTGGGATAATCTTTAACCCCCGCATCTCGTTTGATGGAGGACGCGATCAGATCGCCAATTTGGGAGAAGAATGAACCGATAAAGCCCATGGCTAGAAAATGCAATGGTTGCATCACTTCGCGACCCGTATAACTTAAGGCCAGGCCAAAGAACATAGTAGCCAAAGCTCCACCGATTAGACCGCCAATGGCACCTTCCACCGTTTTCTTAGGTGACACGGCTGGGATCAGCTTTCGCTTGCCAAAGAAACGTCCTGTAAAATAAGCGGTGGTATCACAAATCCAAGCAATGGTGAAAATGGTGAGAATATAGTACTTCCCCCCTGCCATCTCATAAATCAAAAGAATCAAGGCGAAAAAGACGATGGTATAAATAAAGCCCATGATGGTTACTGCCGCATCCATAAAATTATAGTTGCGGCGGAACACGGAGATAATCATAGCCGCTACCGTTACGAGTAAAATCATAATGGATAACACCCTAAAATCACCATAGCCGAGAATAAATAACCCAAATAGGAAGGTACCACCCATATAGCCTGCACTTTCAATGGGTTTTATTTTTTTTACTTTGATGACTGCAAAGAATTCATACATGGCTCTTAGGCCCATGATTGACACCACCAACTGCAGCCAAATACCACCCATAATAAAAGCTAAGAAAATGGGGATTAAAAACAAGGCACCAAAGTAGCGATTATCTCGTAGAGGTTGTTTAACATCTTCGAATCTATCCATCTGTTTTAACTCCTCCAAATCGTCGGTCCCGCTGCTGAATATCAAAAATGGCTTGTCTTAAATCTTTTGGTTTAAAATCGGGCCAGAAAATATCGGAAAACCAAAACTCCGCATAGGCTGATTGATAAAGCATAAAGTTCGATAACCGGTATTCCCCTGAGGGTCGAATAATTAAATCTGGTTCTGGAATGTCGCCTGCATAAAGATAAGCGGAAAACCCTTTCTCATCCAGGTCTTCTATCGTTAGATTACCAGCTTCAACGTCTTTATAGGCTTTCTTAATGGCACGAATAACCTCGCGCTGACCACCATAATTTAAGGCTAAATACATGTGCACGCCAGTGTTATTCTTAGTTCTTTCATGAGCCGAAACTAATTCGTCATAGCAAACCTTAGGTAGCTCCTCAATATCACCAATAAAATCAATGATTACATTGTTTTCATTGAGTTCCTTGAATTCACTTTTCAAATAGCGCACCAACAGATCCATTAAAAAGCTGACTTCCGTTTGAGGCCGTTTCCAGTTTTCCGTAGAAAAAGCATACAGTGTCAGATACTTAACGCCCAGGCGATTCGACTCCTTGACAATGCTTCGAATGGTTTCCACGCCAGCTTTATGTCCCATGGATCGTGGGAGCATTCGGGCTTTGGCCCAGCGTCCATTGCCATCCATAATAATTCCAATATGCTGAGGGATTCGATTCATATCCAGTTCCACAGTCTGACCTGGTTTGTTTGTTTTCATTCCTGACACAGTGGTTTCCTCCTAGATGGTCATTACTTCCTCTTCTTTTTCTTCAACTGCCTTATCAATGTTAGCGATATACTGATCTGTTAGTTTTTGAATATCCTCTTCACCGCGCTTCACATCATCCTCTGGAACGCCTTCATCTTTTAATGCCTTAATCTTATCATTGGCATCACGGCGAATGGAGCGAATGGCAATCTTGGAATCTTCTCCATATTTTTTAACCTGTTTCACGATGTTTTTACGGGTTTCTTCCGTTAGTTCAGCAATTACTAGGCGAATCGCTTTTCCATCATTGACTGGATTGATCCCCAAGTCTGATTTTAAGATTGCCCGTTCAATGTTTTTCAGCATGGGTTTTTCCCAAGGTGTAATAACCATCATTCTCGCCTCAGGAACAGAGATGTTACCAACTTGATTTAAAGGAACCATGGACCCATAGTATTCCACTTCAATGCGATCCAGCATACGTGGGTTGGCTCGTCCAGCCTTTAGGGTGTCCAGTTCTGCGTGCAGGTTGTCCATACTCTTACCCATTTTCTCTTTTGCTGTTTTGTTAATGTCGTTAATCATTGTTAAAAATACCTCCAATTTAAATTTAAAATTTTATCGTTTTTTTAAGAAATAACTGTTCCGATCTTTTCACCAGTGATGGCCCGTTTAATATTGCCTGATTGGTCTAAAGAAAACACAATAATCGGGATATCATTTTCCTGACAAAGAGCCATAGCGGGTGAATCCATGGCTTTAAGACCTTGTTCTAATACTTCTTGATAGGTTAAAGAGTCGTATTTAATGGCATCAGGAAACAGATTTGGATCTTTATCGTAGACGCCATCAACTTTTTTAGCAAATAAAATCGCTTCGGCTTCAATTTCAGCTGCTCTTAATGCTGCTGCCGTATCCGTCGAGAAAAATGGATTTCCAGAACCCGCTGCAAAGATCACAACGCGACCTTTTTCTAAATGACGCATGGCCCGGCGACGAATGTACGGTTCGCAGATTTCCCGCATTTCGATGGCAGACTGGACTCTAGTTTCTACACCGATATCTTCCAAGGAATTTTGTAGTGCCAAGGCATTGATGCATGTTGCCAGCATACCCATGTAATCAGCAGTAGTACGATCCATGCCCCCACCTTCTCGTCCTCGCCAGATGTTACCAGCGCCAATTACGGCTCCAACTTCTACGCCCATATCCACTAATTCTTTAATCTCTCGTGAGATTCGCAAGGCAACTTCAAAGTCAATGCCATAGCCATTTGTTCCAGCTAGTGCTTCTCCAGATAGTTTCAGCATAACCCGCTTATATTTAAGATTCTTCACTTCTTCCATGTTTTCCTCCAATATATCTATAACTGTATTCATTTTACCACACTCTGTCTGGCTACTCGAAGACTTTTATCCTTGATTGTTCAAAAGGCTTCTTCTCAAGGCCACTAATTCCAACCAATCTAAGTTCTCCATTTAAAAACGGGGTGCAACAGCGTCTTTCGCTAATGCACCCCGTATTCATTAAATTATGTTCCCATTCGGGTTACTTTATTTTATTTCTGTCGGTTTATTTTCTAAACCTTGCTCCTTAAGCCAAGCTAAAGGATCGGCAGATCATTTACTCTGAGGCTTCATCTGAGCTGCAACTTCAGCTGCGAAATCTTCAGATTTCTTTTCAATTCCTTCGCCCTTTTCATAGCGAACAAATTCAACAACTTCCATAGCGCCTAGGTTTTTAGCTTCGCCATCAATATACTTGCTCACAGACATGTCTGGATCCTTAACAAAAGGTTGCTCTAGTAGAACAGCTTCCTTAAAGTATTTATTGATGCGTCCCATTACCATCTTTTCAACGATATTGTCTGGTTTGCCTTCGTTTTTAGCTTGAACGCGGTAGATTTCTTTTTCTTTTTCCAGTGTATCCTGGTCTACCATGTCTTTTGATAGGAAAGGAGGATTTGTTGCAGCAACGTGCATCGCAACGTCTCTTGCAACTCTTTGAACTTCTTCGTTAGCATTTTCAGATTTAAGTGCAACTAAAACACCAATCTTTCCACCCATGTGAACATAGCTAGAAACGACTCCATCAGTAGCTTCAAATTTTACGAACCGTCTTAAGTCCATGTTTTCGCCGATTTTAGCAACCAATTCTGTGATTGCTTTACCAACGGTCATGCCCTTATACTCTTCGTTTTTGAATGCTTCGATGTCAGCTGCTTCTGTTTCAGATGCAAGCTTTGCAAAGTCATCAGCCATTGCCTTGAAATCTTCGTTCATGGAAACAAAGTCTGTTTCACAGTTGAACTCAATCATACCAGCCTTCTTCATGTCGTCAGAAACATAAGTTGCGACAACACCTTCCGCTGCAATACGACCAGACTTCTTAGCTGCCGAAGCAAGTCCTTTTTCTCTTAATATTTCCGTAGCGCGGTCAATGTTTCCGTCAGCTTCAACTAAAGCCTTCTTGGAATCCATCATACCCGCACCAGTCTTATCTCTTAATTCTTTTACCATTTTTGCAGTGATCATAAGTTAATCCTCCCTGTTTTAGGTTATTCTTGTTTCATTTTTATCGTCTTAAATTACGTAGTTTCCCACGTTTATTTCAAATCATCCAGATTGAAGTCATCTTCAAAGAAATATCGTTCACCCTTATTAACTACAATAAAAGGAATTCCGATGGAGCCCCGTTCCTTAATGGAATCAAATACAGGCAAGCTTTCCCGATAATCCATAAATACTTTTAGATTCGATAAGCTATCTGTAATGGAAGCATAGATATAACGAATACCTGCTTCATTGAGCTGTTCTTTGACGATCTCACATCCTGGTCAAAGTTTTGATCCGAATACGACGATTTGTTTTGTATTTTTCATTTCTACCTCACTTAAGTCAGATTGAAAGTTTCAAAATAAAAGGGCAATGGGAAACCCATCCACCCTTAATTTACTTAACTAAGCTTCTGTTGTCTGAGCTGCTTCGACTTCTTCAGTTGCTTCTTCTTTTTCAGAAGCAACATCTTCCATCTGTTCGCCCTGTCTGCCTTCAATAACGGCATCTCCAAGCTTTCCTGCAATGAGCTTAACGGCACGAATGGCGTCGTCATTTCCAGGAATGATGTAGTCGATCTCGTCTGGATCACAATTTGTATCTACAATAGCTACAATCGGAATTCCTAAGGAACGAGCTTCAGCGATGGCAATGCGTTCTTTTTTAGGGTCAACAACAAACATTGCTCCTAAGTTTTCAACATCAAGGTTACGGATTCCGCCTAAGTTTCTCTCCAGCTTATCCATTTCATGCATAAGAGCTGCAACTTCTTTCTTAGGTAGAACATCCATGGTTCCATCGTCTTCCATGTCATGAAGATCTTCAAGACGTCTAACTCTGGACTTAATGGTCTTAAAGTTTGTTAGCATACCACCGAGCCATCTGTTATTGACAAAGTGCATGCCTGCGCGTTCGGCTTCTTCCTGAATGGATTCTTGAGCCTGCTTCTTGGTTCCTACAAATAGGATATCCTTTCCGTTGGCTGCATTTTCCCGAACAAAGTTGTAAGCGTCATCCATCATTTTTACGGTCTTCTGAAGATCGATGATGTAGATTCCGTTACGTTCTGTGAAGATATAAGGAGCCATCTTAGGGTTCCATCTTCTGGTCTGATGTCCGAAGTGGACACCCGCTTCTAAGAGCTGTTTCATTGAAATTACTGACATAATATTTCCTCCTGGTTTTTACCTCCATCTACCATATTTAAATTGAACATTTCTGCACCAGCATTCAAAAAAGGTAGATGTGTGTATTTTTTATACCATACTATTGTATCACACGGGACAGTGCTTGCCAACACTAACTTTAAAACACCTTAATAAGCGCTGGTCTTTGATTTCACCTTCTCTAGGCGTTTTATGATTTATTTAGCTAACTTATTATCCAAAACCTCAATATTTAAGACTTAGTTTCAATTCTTCAGACTATGATTCAATTCTTCAAGCTCAGTTCAATCCTTCAATCTAAGCAATACAAACAAAGGGGTGCTATTACCAACCCAATCTCACTAATTAAAGCTTAAACTGCAATCTATAAATTCCTAGTTCAAAATCGGCATTTATAATAGAGCTTGTTAGTTTAAACTAGGGCTTATTCCTTAAAGACACTGACTTTCTTTATCACCTGAAAAATAACTAAAATCAACCAAGGTTAACTGAAATCAACCAACATTAACTAAAATCAACTGAAAAATAAGAAGGCACTCATAAACAGTGCCTTCTCGCCTTTTAGAATCTAGTTGATGGAACCCATCAACTTAGTAAATGATTCCATCCACAATGATGTTTTCCTTGAATAGAAATTTGGAGTATTTGATTTGGATGCCATCGCGACCCGCCTGGACATCATGACGTACGTATACGTTAATCCCATCCACTTTATGTACTTCAAAGCTCTCAATATCTTGTTTTGGTTGTCCCATTAAAACTAATGGTTGTGGTTCGGAAGGGCCTCAACTAGAACAACCTTCCACATAGACATGAACATCTTCAAAGTTTTGTTTTTTAATAAGCTTTACTGCTTTGTCATCAATTTTTATATCCATTTCTCCCTCCTTGTCGAAAGAATTTTTGAAATCAATTTAGTTTTCTTCTTTTTAGTATACCCTAATTTGCTCATTTATTCCCTACAAACTAGCGTCAGTTATCACGGGATTGTTATATTCTTCAAGATCCAGTTCGTTCATAGACTTAGCTGCTACCACTCCAGCTAGAATGGAGTCAGATACGTTAAGACTAGTCCGCGCCATGTCAATAAGCGGTTCAATGGCAATTAAGAGACCTGCCAACCCAACTGGGAAGCCCATGGCTGAAAGAACAACCAATGCAGCAAAAGTAGCACCGCCACCTACACCAGCAATACCAAAGGAGGCAAATGTAGTGACCACAATGAGTCGAACTAAAAAGATTGGATCCAATGGGTTAATTCCCATGGTTGGAGCAATCATGACTGCAAGCATAGCTGGGTATATTCCAGCACAACCATTTTGTCCAATGGATGTACCAAGGGTTCCTGCTAAGTTTGCGGTTCCCTCTGGGACACCCATTCGTTCCTTTTGAACCTTAATTGTCATTGGTAGCGTACCGGCTGAGGATCTGGATGTGAATCCAAAGATCAAGGCATCCATTGACTTCTTAACAAAAGTTAAAGGATTCAGTCCAAACAGGAGCAAAATCAAAAGATGAACGGCAAACATGATTGCAATGGCCACGTAGGAGGCGACAATAAACTTTAAGAGCCGCAAAATATCTGATACGTTAGAAGTTGCAGCTACCCTGGTCATTAAAGCTAAAATACCATACGGGGTAAAGCGCATCACTAGGTTTACTAAACGCATGATCACATCATGGAGAGAAACCACTAAGTCTTCAAATACTTTAGCCGATTCCGGCTTGAATTTACGAATTTGAATTGCTGCAATGGCAAGGATCGTTGCAAAGAATACAACCGATAAGGTTGCGTTGGAACCTTGTCCGCCCAAAGCTGCAAAAGGATTGGTTGGAATAATTTCCATAATTTGCTGCTGAATCGGTGTTTGGGTAAAGTTCGCTAAAGTTTCTTCTAACCCTGTACCACGAGCGGCTTCCGCCTGTCCAACTTGAAGTCCTTCAGCTGTTAACCCAAAGGCTGCTGTTGTTAGCGCTCCAATAAGAGCAGAAATTGCTACCGTTCCCATTAATACAGCCAGAACTCGTCCCGTTAATTTCCCAAGATTTTGAGACCGCTGTGTGATAAATGCATAAAGGATTGAGATAAAGATCAGCGGCATAACAATCATCCGCAGTAATCGAACGTATCCCGAACCCACCAGGGCAATCCAGTCCATGGCTGAATTCACAACGGCACTGTCATAGCCTAAAACCGCCTGCAAAGCAGCTCCGAAAATCAGACCAATAACCAATGCGCCTACTACCCGGAAAGTAAAGGATTTGTTCTGCTTCTTCAACATGAACAAGCTGCCCAGTAATGCTGCAAAGATTACAAGAATTAATAAAGTAATTAAAATATCGCTCATAATAACCTCCATTTTTTATTTATACAGATTCTGACCCTGTATATCAATTATTAAAAGTAACTCTTAAAATTGTATCACAGAGATTGTAAAAATAACACCACCGTTTTTACCGTTAACGGAAAATTATCATTAATGCCAGCCTATTTTCTCCTTGGTTTCCTTAAAACCACCCTAAACTTAACTTTTATGAGTCTTAGTCCTCTAAGCTCTTTTAGTATTTTAAAATTAGATTTTTAAATCCTCAAATGAATTTTTAACTTAGCTTAAAAAATCGTTTCTTACCTACTTTTAAAATATCTCCCATTTGGCAGTCTCTTAAGCTCGATACCTTTTCTCCATTAACTTGAATTCCAGATTGGCTTAGCATTCTTCTCAGTTCACTGGTCGATTGGCCAGTTTCCCCTTTAACGGCTGATAAAATACCCACCTCATCCCACTGCTTTATGCTCAAAGTTGGAACATCCGTTGGCAGAATCCCCTTGGAGAAAGTATCAAGAAAGAACTTTTCAGCCTCCTCCGCTTCTTCTTTTGACCAGTAGAGCCTTGTAATAACCCTGGCCAAAACAAGTTTCTCATCTCGTGGGTTAGCGCCTGATTCTAAGCGGGATCTCACATCAGCAATACCTTTGGGTGTTTCATCAGTGACCAGTTCAAAGTAGCGAACAATCAACTCATCTGGGATCCTCATAACCTTTTCAAACATGACCCTCGGCTCCTCACTCACTCCTATGTAGTTGCCTAGACTTTTACTCATCTTTTGCACGCCATCAATTCCCTCCAGTAAGGGCAAGGTAATGACAGCCTGGGGAGATTGGCCAAACTGTTTTTGCAAGGTTCTGCCCATTAAAAGATTAAAGGTTTGATCCGAACCACCAACCTCGATATCAGCCTTTAGCGCAACACTGTCTCTAGCTTGAAGTAAGGGATACATAAATTCATGAATACCAATGGGAGTTTCGGATTCAAACCTCGTTTTAAAATCATCTCGCTCCAACATTCTGGCTACGGTTACTGAAGCCGCCATGGATAAAGTATCTTCTAAACTTAACTTGCTTAACCATTCACTATTGTAGCGAATGTCAGTCTTGGTCTTATCAAGTACCCGAAAGACTTGTTCAAAATAGGTGGCAGCATTATGACGAACTTCTTCATCACTGAGCTGGACCCTTGTCTTACTTCTTCCCGAAGGGTCGCCAATCTTGCCTGTAAAATCTCCAATGATAATGACGATTTGGTGACCAAGGTCTTGTAATAGTTTCATCTTACGTAAAACCACCGTGTGGCCCAAATGAATATCAGGAGCCGTTGGATCTAAGCCCAGTTTAACAATCAATGGCTCACCTTTTATTAATTTTTTTCTTAGATCATCTTCCCCTACCAACTGATCTGTACCCTTGCGAATTAAGGCCAATACTTCATCCACGCTTTGATCTAAATCCTTAAATCCATGATCCATCCCTTTGTTTTTCATATCTTTTATTTCCTTCTCCATTAATTTTCCTCCTAATTCTTCCTTCATTTATTGCACCCTCTTTTCTTTTATTTAGCTTAAGTTAATGTAACTTTTGGCCATCTGCTTTTGGCCATCTGCTTTTGAGTTCATCTTTTTAAGTCTTATCTTTCAAAAAGAAATTCTTTCAAAAAATAAAAAAAACCCTTTGCATCAAGCAAAAGGACGGCCATGCCGTGTTACCACCTTATTTTTATTCCCTCCTCACGAAGAGAACCTCTTCAGGTACATTCATACCCTAGCATTATAACGTATGCAGGAAACGGCGCAGCCTTAGGAATCTTTATGGACTCTGTTCAGTGCGCGGCTCAAAGATGTATTCAGTAAAAACTGCTGTGCACCTCTCATCAACCGGTTGCTTTCTGTTCAGCTCGAACTCCACTTACTATTTCTTTTCATAGCCTTTGAATATATGTATTATATCACGTCTAAAGACGGGGTCAAGATAAAATAGGTAATAATCCAATAACTAGCCCTCAAACCTCTAATGAATTTTTAACTTCTACCCCTGAATTACATAAAGTAGAAGTAAGTTATACAAACCAGAAAGCAGAAATAAACATTGCACTAAGCTAAATTAGGGTGAAGAAGATGCTTCTGGAAGGGACTTTGCGATGAAAAGCAGAAAACTTTATCTCTCTACAAATAAAGCTATCCTTCAAATGACTATAGGGTACCATGCAAAATAAAGGTAAAAAAGACAAAAGTTTAGCAAGCTGATATTGCCAACAAGCTAAATTATGAAGCGATCAAGCTGACATGAAACCAACAAGTTAAAATGAAACAATAAATCAAAAGAAGCTGCCAATGACAGCTTCTTTTGATTTATATTCTGTTAAGACCGACGGCCCAGCTCTTCAAGGAGCTTATCATTTAAGACTGTGATATGTGTCCCCTTCATACCTAAGGACCTAGACTTAATGACACCGGCTGACTCAAACTTCCGCAAGGCATTCACTATAACTGAACGAGTAATCCCTGCATTATCAGCAATTTTAGAAGCTACTACTCGCCCCTCACCACCATCTAACTCATCAAAGATATGTCTGATGGCTTCAGCCTCTGAATAAGATAATGTGTTTAAGGCTAATTCAACAACTTTCCGCTGACGAGCATCTTCTTCAAGTTCTGCCTTCTTTTCCCGGTGAATTTCAATCCCCATTATGGTGGCGGCATACTCTAGTAAAATAAGGTCCTCATCAGTGATGGACTTTTCAAACATATTGACCAGCAAGGTTCCCAATCGTTCACGATTCCCGATAATAGGAATAATGGTCGTTGACTTACTTCTTAGATCCAAGCCTTTTTCCATGTTAATAACAAGCTCATTCCCTGAATCAAGGTTTTCCCTGGTGTCAGGTACGGTTAAAAGTCGTTCGTTATAATCCAAGGGGATTTGTTGTTCTTCTAAAATGTTTTTATAATGATCCACTGGCATATATGGGATCGCTTCATCATGGCCTAAAATCCGACCTTTTCTAGATAAAACATAAAGATTGCAATCCAGTTCTTCTGCTAATATATTACAGATTTCGGCAAACTTAATTTGTTCATAGCCGCTTCTCTGTTGTATTTGATTTAATCGTCTTGTCTTTCTCAATAATGACATCATCTTTACTCCTTAAATCATTGTTTAAGTATTTTGAATTTTCAACCATTTCCTCTTCAACCTTAGCATAATTCAAGGAGACTTTTCAATGTAAAACGAGAAAAACCTTGTTATCACAAGAAAAACTTGGATTTATGTTTGAGCGCTACTTAGAAATTTCTTCCTCAGCTGCTTCTTCCTTGGCTGGGATAATCTGAATGGCTTTGCATTCAGTATTCGAACAAGCTAAATAAGATCCCTTAGCCTTTGAATACCGCTTATGCATCAGTGAACCACATTCCGTGCACACTTCATTGGTGGGTTCATACCAGGACACGTAATCGCAGTCTGGATAGCGAGAACAGCCATAAAACTTGTTACCCTTACGGCTTCTTTTCCCAACCACATCCCCTTCCTTACAGGTAGGGCACTTAACATCTAGTTTTTCAACAATTGGCTTTGTAAACTTACAGTCTGGATAACCAGGACAAGCTAAGAACTTACCATAGCGGCCTCGTTTAACCACTAGATTCTTGCCACAATTTGGACAAAGCTCATCACTAACTTCATCTTCAATGGTAATCTTTTGAACATCTTCCTCTGCATGGTCAATGTCTTTTTTGAGCGGACCATAGTAATCGCCAACAATTTTCCGCCAACCTTCTTCCCCATCTTCAATGGAGTCTAACCGTTCTTCCATATTGGCTGTAAATTCTACGTCAACAATACTTTTAAAGTATTCTGTCATAATTTGATTGACGATTTTACCTAAATCAGTGGGGGATAAATTTTTCTTTTCCCGTTGAATATAATCACGTGCTAAAAGAGTTGAAATGGTTGGCGCATAGGTTGACGGACGACCAATCCCAAGTTCTTCTAATATTTTAACAAAAGAAGCCTCAGTAAAGCGTGCTGGTGGTTGAGTAAAGTGCTGATTGGCCCGAATCTCATCATTATTTAATGTATCGCCTTCAACCAATTCTGGGATTGCTGTATTTTCTTCCTTGTCTTGTTTGTATTCATAAAGCTTCATAAATCCATCGAATCTCATCTTGGATCCAGTAGCCCGCAAGGTATATTTTCCGTTATTAAATACTGCCGTGATGGTATCAAATAGGGCTGATTCCATCTGACTGGCTAAAAAGCGCTGCCAAATTAATTTGTAGAGCTTGTATTGCTCAGGTCTTAAAGAATCTTTAATGGTTTCTGGATCCAAGCTTACGTCTGTTGGACGAATGGCCTCATGGGCATCTTGAATATTCTTTTTGCCTCGATAGACTCTTGGTTTTTTCGGTGCATACTCTTCACCATAAGTTTCAGTGATATATTGAAGTGCTTCTGCTTGAGCCGTCGGTGAAATCCGCACAGAGTCCGTTCTCATATAAGTGATCAGACCCACGGTGCCTTTCTTTTTAATATCAACCCCTTCATAAAGCTGTTGAGCGATACTCATGGAGCGACGGGTTTGAAAATTCAGCTTTTTCGACGCATCCTGCTGAAGGGTAGATGTGGTAAAAGGTGGTAGTGGATTTCTACGTTTTTGACTTTTAACTACCTTGGTTACCTTGGTTGTGCCAGCTTCTAAATCAGATTTTATGGTCAAGGCTTGCTCTTCATTTTTAATGTCAGCCTTTTTGCCATCAATTAAAGTGAGTCGGGTTGTTACCTTGGCTTTTTCCTTTGAAAGATCTGCTTCAATGCTCCAGTATTCCTCTGGTTTAAAACTCAAAATAGCTTCTTCTCGGTCACAAATAATCTTTAATGCCGCGGACTGAACTCGGCCTGCCGATAAGCCCCACTTAACATTGCGCCATAGGATAGGGCTGATTTGGTAACCAACTAAACGATCTAAGACTCGTCGTGCTTGTTGGGCATCAATCCTGTTTTCATCCAAGGGACGAGCCTGTTTTATTGCATTTTTAACAGCCTCTTTTGTAATTTCGTTAAATTCTATTCTAATGTTGTCCTTGGGATCCAACTTCAATATATGTGCTAGATGCCAAGAAATTGCTTCACCTTCGCGGTCAGGGTCAGTCGCGAGAAAGATTTTATCAGCTTTCTTAGCTTCTTTCCGCAACGTTTTTAACAGGTCGCCTTTTCCACGAATGGTAATATACTTCGGTTCAAAGTCATTATCTACATCTACACCTAATTGACTTTTTGGAAGGTCCCGGACATGGCCCATAGAAGCTTCCACCGAATAGTTCTTTCCCAGGTATTTGCCGATGGTCTTTGCTTTGGCTGGGGACTCGACAATAACCAGATATTTTGCCATGAACAGTTCTCCTTGCTTTTTTATTTTTTATTAATTAAAATTTAGTTTTTTTTATTGGATATATGTTACTCTGTTTTATATTTTTTTGTATGATTTCGTAAATTCTGTCTTTTTGAAAAAGATAAAATGATTGGTACTTTCTTGTCTTTAATGGCATCTCATAAGGGGCTACGCCCTGCTCTGATCTCCAACTAAAAGAGTTTTTAAAGATTCCTAGAAAAGAAACTAGGTAACAATTACAAATCTTATATGGAAAAATTCAGCTTGTCAATTATTCCTCTGGGTCAAGGCCCTTAATTTCTTCTTCCTTTATTAGACCGAATGCTATTAAATGCTCTCGCAGGTGTTGACCTGAAGTTATTAATTGGGCTCCAGTTTCAAGCAAGAAATTACAACCTTCACCACAGGGTTCAAACAAAGGCCAAGGAACGGTCAAGACGGGATGATCAAGCTCCATTGCTCGCTCGGCTGTAATAAGAGAGCCAGATAACTTGCCAGCTGAAGTTACCACCACAGCTTTTGATAATTGAGCAATGATTCGATTTCGTTCCGGAAATTGATATCGTCGTGGCGCTGTTCCAGGCGGATACTCAGAAATTAATAGTTGCTCCTGGCCAAGTCGTTTAAAAAGCCTTTTATTTAAAGCAGGATAATCATAGCCAATTCCACAACCTAACACGCAAATGGTAGACAGCCCCCTACCCATGGCAACCTCATGAGCCTTCGTGTCCACGCCTTGAGCCCCGCCCGAGATAATGCAAGCCTCTAAGCCTTGAAGGCCACCTACCAGCTCCTGGGTCACACGCTGGGCATATAAAGGAGCCTGCCTAGAACCAACAAAAGCAATCCCGCTTTTATCTAGTAAACTCTGATTCCCTTTTATATATAATAGGAAGGGAACGTCAAAGCCCAAAGCTTGATAGCTTCCAAACACCCTTTGGTATTGATCGTCACTGGGCACGATGACCCCAATTCCCTGCTTCTTATATTGAGTTAAAGAATCTTTTAAATCAGTCAACCTTAGCCCTCTTGGATCCAACTGATAGGCATTTAAAATTGCATCTATGTTCCCTAACAGACTCCGCCTGAGTTTATTTTGCATCGGCACACGGCTCAGCCAAACTTGAGCCAACACTTCATCTTTTTCCATTTCCTCTTCCTCTCATCACTTTACTATAACCAGCGAAACTTTAAACTAAATTAATTACTTCACTTTAAAGAGATGGTTGTAGTTTCACTCAATCTTTAAACACTCCCTTTTCATTTTGTGATGGATTCCAATCCAAAAAATATTAATGCGATTTTAAAGACTATCTCTATGACTATCTCTAAGACTATNNTCTAAGACTATTTCTAAGACTATTTTTCAAGGATCACAACCCGTAGAAGACTGAGGGGTTTAATGAGACCCTTTGAAGAGATATTGAACGGGTAATGAAAAGAGCAATGAAAGAGGGTTATAGAATTGCTTCGTCTTAAATTTAAGGGATCAAATAAAAAAAGAAATGCTTGAAACATTTCTTTTTTCAACTAATATTCTGTTCCCTCTAATATTCGCGTCAAAAAAGACCGACGGTGAATTTGGCAAGGCCCAAGCTTTTGAATGGCTTCAATATGAGCTTTGGAAGCATAGCCAACGTGACCGGCAAAACCATAGCCAGGATAAAGCTGATCCATTTCAGCCATTAATTGATCTCGATAAACTTTGGCCAAGATGGATGCGCAGGCAATGGCTGCAGACTTCGAGTCACCTTGAAGGACTTTTTCATTTCGTCCCCTAAAGTTGCGAATGGGAAACCCATCTGATAAGACCACTTCAGGGGTTACACTAAGCTGGCTAAGGGCTTTCACAAAGATATTATTGTTGCAAAATGCCAGACCCAATTGATCAATGTCATCGTTACTATGTTCAAAAATAGCCCAAGACAAGGCTTTTTCTTTGATCATAGGAACCAGCTCTTCTCTTTTTTTAGCAGACAACTTTTTCGAATCATTAATGCCTAAAATCAAATCATCCAAAGAAATATCATGTTTAAAGACAACAGCTGCACCTACAATCGGGCCAGCCAAAGGACCCCGCCCCACCTCATCAACTCCAGCTACTAATTGGCCATATCTTGAGTCAAAGTGATGCATAGCCTGAACCCGCTCCACTTCAGCTAAATGGTTTTTTTCAAGCTTTAAAAAATATTCACCTAGGGCTTTAACTGTTTTTCGCCAATCCGCTGCACAAGCATCTAACACTTCCTCGCGATATGCCATGAGGTCTACCAGATGGGTTCTGATAAAACTTTTGATTTCCTGAGGTTTCATCTCAGCAAAATCAGGCACTAAAAAAGACATATTACTCATCCCCGTCTACCATTTCATGGCTCAGCTCTGAGTCAGCTTCTTTTATTTCTAAGTCTTGGTCTACTAGGTCACTGCCAGGCCACTCAAGGGATATCCGGCCAAGCTTCCCGCCACGATATTCATCCAATAGCATAACGGCAGTTCTAGTCCAATCCGGCTCTCGACCCTTCATTAAATAGCCTCGCTTCATGGCAATCGCTTCCATGGTTTCCAATCCATTTTCAGTTACTTCCACTTTATAGCGCTCTTCTAGGCGATCTGAATAGTGAATAGAAAGTCGCTCAATTAAGCGTAGAGCTAAGGTTTCAATATCCACCACTTCATCTTTAATGGCACCGGTAAAGGCAAGGTTTAACCCCACCTCTTCGTCCTCAAACTTAGGCCACAAAATTCCTGGGGTGTCCAACAGTTCAATTCCTTGACCTGTTTTAATCCACTGTTTGTTTTTTGTAACGCCAGGACGATCCCCCACCTTGGCAATGGAGTTTTTAGCCATGCGATTAATAAAAGAGGACTTACCCACATTCGGAATGCCAACGACCATAACTCGCATAAAGTACTGCTTTAACCCTTTGCCAGCCATTCGTTCAATTTTTTCTTTCAAAAGCTCTTCCAAGGCCGGCTTAATCTTATTTAAACCATGTCCCGTTAAACTGTTGACTTCTAATATTGCTGTAGTGTCATTGGCCAATTCTTTCTTCCACTGGCGCGTCACCTTGTCTTCAGCTAAATCTGCTTTATTTAGTAAAATTACTCGAGGCTTATCCCCTAATATTTTATCCACTGCTGGGTTGGCTGAAGACTTAACGATTCTGGCGTCACGTATTTCAATAACCGCATCGCATAACTTTAAATTCTCTGTGATTTGCCGACG
>LFRM01325441.1_pt1 | contig 16371 bp, 15 predicted proteins | sample 618341 | NCBI WGS metagenome assembly LFRM01 (sample SAMN03654438, study PRJNA283298) | anaerobic digester metagenome | isolation source: pool of bioreactors CSTR01a, CSTR02a, and CSTR03a thermophilic anaerobic... | place: Denmark: Kgs. Lyngby | collected 2014-05-21 | reverse complement strand
GGATACGCCCCGGCGCCCGGCAAGTCTAATATTATAGCGGGTTTTGCTGTGCATATTGGCAAAAAGCTCATCAATTCCAGGGGAAATATCCAAACGGAATACATACCGTGGCTGAATGCCTTCAAAGTCCTGATTGGCCTGTGCAGAAAATCCCTTTTCTTTCAGGTAAGCGTCTACGGCAGTATTTGAAGAGGGCAGATCCGGGTCCAGTTTCAGGACAAATGCCCCTCTTTGTTTGGCAACCTTCTTTATTTCTTCCAGCAAAAAATCGAACAGTTCACGGTTGGAATAATCCAAAACCGGCCCCCTGGGAGCGTAAAAAATTTTCTTGTTGATTACTGGAACTTTCCGCTCCAGTAGAGATACGGCAGCAACAATCGGGCCGCCGTCTTCTTCAACTACAAGCCTTAAAGGGATCCAACCGGTAGCAGCTTTCACTTCCCCCCACTCATATGACTGGAGGATATGTCCTTTAGGCCCATGGGAGACAAAGGCGTTAAACCTTTCCCTTTCATCTTCCTGCACCAGTCTTGCTGTCCATCCCAAAGAAAAACCCCCTTTTACCTCACCGGCTAGTTACCTCAGCAATCCGGCTGCTGCCTCAGATGCCTACACCCCGCCGCACCGACCGGATTGGTTATATGGCCTCCCTGCACCCTCTTTTTAGAGGGCAGAGAAAAGACAGAAGCCTTCACACCGGTAATAATTCCAAAAACTCATTTAATCTTGTTATCATATGATGCCTTTACAAAGTCCCTGAAAAGAGGACTGGGCCTGTTAGGCCTGGACTTCAATTCGGGATGGAATTGACAGCCTAAAAACCACGGATGATCGGGAAGCTCAATAACCTCAACAAGACGCTCGTCAGGAGAAAGCCCCGAAAAAATCATCCCGTTGTTCTGGATTAAACTGCGGTAGCTGTTGTTAAATTCATACCTGTGCCTGTGGCGCTCATAAATAAGTTCCTGATTGTAGGCTTTTTTAATAAGGGAAGAGGAATTCAGACGGCAGGGGTACAGCCCCAGACGCATTGTGCCACCCTTTTTTTCTATCCTCTTTTGCTCGGGAAGCAGGTCAATTACCGGATTGGGAGTAAATTCGTTAAACTCAGTGCTGTTAGCTTCCTCCAGGCCGCACACGTTGCGGGCAAACTCCACAACTGCCAGCTGCATCCCCAGGCAGATGCCCAGATAGGGAATCCGTTTTTCCCTGGCGTAGCGGATAGCAGCAATCTTACCCTCAATACCCCGGTTCCCAAAACCGCCAGGGACAAGGATTCCGTCCACGCCCTTGAGAACTTCTTCGGCAGGACGGTTTTCCAGCTCACTGGAAGCAACCCAGCGAATGTTCACTCCCAAACTGTGGTCTATCCCCCCATGGCGCAGGGCCTCAACTACGCTCAAGTAGGCATCCGGCAGTTCCACATATTTTCCCACAAGAGCAATTTCAACAGTTGCCCGGGGGTTGCGCATCTTTTCTACCATGCGCCTCCAATCATCCATGCACAGTTCATTACATTCCAAATTTAAGCGGCGGATAACTATGTCATCCAGGCCTTCTTTTTCAAGAACAAGAGGTACCTCGTAGATGCTTTCGCAGTCCACATTCTGAATAACAGCTTCCTTATCTGTGTCACAGAACAGGGCTACCTTGTCGGTAATTTCCCTGGAAACAGGCCTTTCAGAACGGAGGATAATAACATCGGGCTGAATACCTATTCCCCGCAGTTCCTTTACACTGTGCTGTGTAGGCTTAGTCTTGGCTTCCCCGCTAGCCTTGAGGAAAGGAACAAGGGTAACATGGATATACATCACATTGTCCCGGCCAACCTCGTTTTTGAACTGCCTGATGGCCTCCAAAAAAGGGAGGGACTCAATATCCCCAACGGTCCCGCCGATTTCCGCAATCACTACGTCAGTGCTGTTATCGCTTGCGGCCCACTTAATTCTCTCCTTAATTTCATTGGTGATGTGGGGAATAACCTGTACAGTACCCCCCAGGAAATCACCCTTTCTCTCTTTATTAATTACTGACCAGTAAATTTTTCCGGCAGTAACGTTGGAGTTTTGGGTAAGGTTTATATCTACAAACCTTTCATAATGACCTAAGTCCAGATCCGTTTCGGCACCATCATCAGTTACGAAAACTTCACCGTGCTGGTAAGGGCTCATTGTACCCGGGTCCACGTTAATATAGGGGTCAAATTTTTGTACGGCAACCTTAAGTCCTCTATTTTTTAACAGCCTCCCAAGGGAAGCGGCAGTAATGCCTTTACCCAGGGAAGACACAACTCCACCTGTGATAAAAATAAATTTTGCCATAGTTTCCTCCTCGTCTCTCCCGCAAATCTTTTTCTATTCTATCCCCTTTGACAAACAGGGTCAACAAAATGCTATGGCATTTTTGTTTTTACATAATTGCCTATAACATACCCTAAAAACAAACCCACAATGCCCATTACTCCTGCAAGGTTTCCAGGGGCAGGAACGGGAAGGTTGAACATAGAAAACAGGAGTCCTGTTACGCCTCCAAGAAGGAGGGAGAGGATTATCTCACTCATCAGCTACATCCTTTCAGGAGCATCCACTCCGATTAAGTCCAGAACATTGCGCAGGGCAATACGGGTAACATTGACCAGGACAATTCGGGCTGACTGCTTTTCGTCATCCTCCCCCAGTACCCTGCATTCTGTGTAAAATTTATGAAACTGCTGGGCCAGCTCCATGGCATAGTGAGTAAGGCGGTGGGGCTCCAGGGTTTCAGCTGCAGCTTTTACCACCCCCGGAAGGTCTGCAATTTTGCGCATCAAGTCATATTCTGCAGGGTGGTCCAAACAGTAGAAGTTTACTTTAAAAGCCCTGACCACCCGCACATTCTGTGCCACCGCCTGGCGCAGGATACTGCAGATCCTGGCGTGGGCGTACTGGACATAATAAACAGGGTTTTCACTGGACTGGGACTTGGCCAGGTCAAGGTCAAAATCCAGGTGGCTGTCTGCCGCCCGCATGACGAAAAAGAACCTGGCAGCGTCTTTCCCCACCTCGTCCATCAGCTCTCTCAAGGTAATATACTGCCCTGTCCGCTTGGACATGCGCAGGGTCTCACCTCCGCTGAATAGGCGGACAAGCTGCATGATGACCACATCAAGCTGCTCACGTTTATAGCCCAGGGCCTCAATGGCACCTTTCATCCTTGGAACATGGCCGTGGTGGTCGGCGCCCCATACATTGATTACCCAGTCAAAGCCCCGCTGGAATTTATTTTTATGGTACGCTATATCAGCGGCAAAGTAAGTAGGCATGCCGTTGGCACGGACCAGAACTTCATCTTTGCTGTCTCCAAAGAGGGTAGACTTGAACCAGAGAGCACCTTCCTTCTCATAAATGTACCCTTTTTCCTGCAGTTCCTTCAAAGTCTCTTCTATGGAACCGTCCTCGTGGAGTGTCCTCTCACTGAACCAGACATCGTACTCCACTCCGAATTCTTTTAACGTCTCTTTGATTTCATTGATTTTTTCCTCCAGGGCAAACTCTACCAGCATTTCCCTGCGGAATTCCTCACTGGCGTCCAGGTACCTGTCCCCTACCTTGGAAACCAGGTGTTCCATGGTTTCTACCAGGTCTTCCCCGTGATATCCATCCTCAGGTACCTCCGCCTCCCTGCCCAGGAGTTGAAAATACCGGGCTTCCAGGGATAATGCGAAATTTTCTATCTGATTTCCGGCGTCGTTTATGTAGAATTCCCTTGTTACTTCGTACCCTGCAGCCTCAAGGACACTGGCAATGGTATCCCCCAGAGCAGCCCCCCTGGCATTTCCCATATGAAGGGAACCGGTAGGGTTGGCACTTACAAATTCAACCTGTACTTTTTTCCCCTTGCCGATATTGGAGCGGCCGTAGGCCTTGTCTGCCCGGTCAGCGGATTCCATAGCCGGGTAGAGCCAGCTGGGGCGAAGCTTAAAATTAATGAAACCGGGTCCTGCAATTGTAGCTTCCTGTATAGGTGTATAATCAAAATCCAAATGATCAAGAATAATACCGGCAATCTCCCGGGGAGCCTTTTTTGCCTCTCGAGCCAGGAGCATGGCTATATTGGAAGCGAAATCCCCATGTTCTTTTTCCCTGGGGACTTCAACAACAAAGTCCGGCAGGGTATCATACCGGATTTTCCCTGCTTCCCTGGCCGCCCGGGCGGCTCCCTCAAGGTAACCTGTAATCTCCTTCTGCATGTTGGCTACTACATCCATTTATTAACCGGCCAAACAGGCCGGTTTTCACCTCCTCAGCAAGCTTCTATTCCTAATATTTCCTTATTTCCTACTAATCCATACCAATAGGTTAATACGCACAGGATAGCCTGTCAAGAAATCAAAATTGTTCCTCTAATTGGCATATTGTGCTATAATTATATCAATTATATATGTTCTCCGCCGGGGGAGCTCTTATTTTGCTGAGAGTGCGAAAAACAGATTCGCAGACCCCGAGGACCTGAACTGGATAATACCAGCGTAGGAAGGCGGCCGCATAGAAAACGAATTTTTGCCACTGCCTTTTTCGCAGTGGCTTGATTTTTTCCGGGCGAAAAAACTATTAAGAGTGTTCTGGCACCTAGTCCATGTCCTCAGTAACCGCAAGGTGCATACTGGCAGGAATGTCATAGGGGCAGCAAAAGAATCTACCCCTGCACTGTACCAAAGTGTCGCCCTGAGCGTAAAGAGAGGGTCTTATATCGGGGTAAGGTTAAGACTCTTCGTCGGCTGCGCCTTCTCAGAGTGACAACAATGAGGAAAAGGTTGCGCCTTCTCAGAGTGACAACAATAAGGAAAAGGTTGCGCCTTCTCAAAGTGACATAAATGAGGAAAAGGTTGCACCTTTTCAGCAGTGACATGGAGATAGGTGTGAACATGGAGAAAAATGTTTCGCTTCCCAAGGTGGTATGTAAAAAGGGCGGCGCCTCTCAGAGTGACATGAGAAAAGCCGTGACATGGAAAGGGAGGGACGCTCCCCGCAATCCTAAAGGGCAGAAAAAAATTTCGGGAGGTATTTTTATATGAAAGGATTCGAAACTGACTTAGTTGAAGGTTTGTGGCAGGAAGTTGATAGCAGGCAGGACAGATTGATTGAGCTGGCTAAGAGGTTAATCGGTTTCCCCAACGTGAGCCCTCCCGGCAGGAACAGTACCGGGGCACAGGCTTTTGTCCAGGACTACCTGGAAAGTATAGGCTGCTCCATTGACCGGTGGGAAACCTTCCCCGGCGACCCGAACATTATAGCTGTTATGCCCGGTACCAGCCCTGAACAGTACAAGAGCCTGATATTGAATGCTCATATCGATGTTGCTGAGGTAGGAGATACTTCTGCATGGTCTTTTGATCCTTTCAAGCCTTTCGTAAGGGACGGCCGCCTTTACGGAAGGGGAGCCTCAGACATGAAGACTGCCCTGGCTGCCTTCATGTTCGCTATGAAAGTTATCAGGGAGAAAAATGTGGAACTCAAGGGCAACCTGATACTCCACAGCGTCACAGGAGAAGAAGCAGGAGAAGGCATTACTTTTCAGGCTGCAGAAAGAGGCCCCTCAGGAGACTTTGCCGTCGCAGGGGACATCAGCGACTTTAAACTCCAGAACGGCCAGGGAGGAGTTATTACTGGGTGGATCACAGTGCAGAGTCCCAAGACATACCATGACGGTATCAGATCCAAAATGATTCATGCCGGGGGCGGTCTCTTTGCCGCCAGTGCCGTTGAAAAGATGGCTAAAATCATTCAGGGGCTCGGAGAACTGGAGCGCCACTGGGCAGTAACAAAATCCTACCCCGGGTTTGCCCCGGGCAGCAACACCATTAATCCGGCAGTCATTGAAGGGGGAAGGCACGCCGCCTTCGTAGCTGACAAGTGTGCCCTGTGGATTACAGTTCACTTTTACCCCGATGAAAATTATGAAACGGTAGCCAGGGAAATTGAGGAACATATTTTAAATGTGGCCAAAGCGGACCCCTGGCTTAAGGAAAACCCTCCCCGTTTTCGCTGGGGAGGAAAATCCATGCTGGTAGATAGGGGAGAAATCTTCCCCTCACTGGAACTGGAACAGAACCACCCGGGACTGCAAATGCTGGAGGAACTCCATACACGGGTAGTAGGTGAAAAACCTGTTGTTGATATGTGCCCAACGGTTACAGACGCCGGTTGGCTTGCCAAGGCAGGAATCCCCACAGTCATTTACGGGCCGGGTGAGCTGGACCTGGCTCATGGGGTGGATGAGAGCATTTCCGTAAAGGATTTCGTCGACTATACAAAAGTAATCCTCTCATTTATCTGCCGCTGGTGCAACACCCCACGGGAGTAGAAGGAGAATATTAAAAGGCACCATGTGTTTTTCCGCTACGGACAAGCTCGCACGCCGTTACCGCCGGCAAAGCCGGCGACGGCTGAGCGAAACAAGTCCCGCTCCAAAACACATGGCGCCTTTTCCAATCGCTACTGTCCAGTAACCCTTCTTTTTGTCATCGACTAAGGGCGGCTGATCAGCCGCCCTATGTTTTCTCCTATTTGAATTTGATTATTTCTGCCCGCCAGATGGCGCTTGTTTTTGTCTGCTCTCCTTTCCATTCCAGCAGGAGATACCTGGAATCAGGGCTCCAGGATATATGTTTTACTTCTCCGTTCTGGTCATTGGGCTCCACGGATATCACGCAGCCGGTATTCTCCTCACCGTCCGAAACCTCCCAGAGGTACAACTGTTCTGCAGCATCGGTAAAAGCAATCAGTTCTCCGTCCGGGGACCAGCTGACTATCCTGCCGCCCCCTTTGTTAGTAACCTTTCTCCAATTGCTGCCATCGCTGTTTACCACCCAGAGGCCGTTATTTCCATTTCCGGCATTCAAGTTAACAGCTATCTTCCTCCCGTCCGGAGACCAGGAGGGAACCATATCGGCTCGGGACATTACAGGGGTAACCGCCCTGGGACTGCCGCCGTTTTTATCCGCAACAAAGATCTGGCCGTCTTTGACTCCTCCGCCTGTCCCGGAGTAACGGAAGTATGCAATCTTGGTACCGTCTTGGGACCATGCAGGGTTGCTCTCAATTTCAGGTGTTTTTGTCAGCACCCTCAATTTACCTTCCCTGTCCGCTGCCATCAGGTCTATGTTATTGAAGCGCTTGGTTAAGAACGCAACGTCGCCATTGGGAGATAAAACAGGGTTATACTCCCAAAGAACACCCTGGGCAGGACTGATACTTTCCCCTGATGCTGAGTTTACAGCCATATCTATCTGTCCCTTTAAATTGCTGTAACCAATCTGCCAATAACCATTTTTATCGGTAACGAAGGCAATTTGGCGGTTATTTGGAGACCAAACACCTCCGCCATGTTCAATTGTCATGCAGTATCCAGGAGAACTGAGCAGGCGCCGGTTGTTGCCTTTGGGGTCAGCCTCCCAAATAACAAAAGTACCGTCTTTGGGAGCTTTGTTTTCGGAAAGATAGTATATAGAATCCTTATCAACCCATTGGGGGCGCACATTGTCAAGTCCCTCGTTTACAACTACGGGTGCTAATATTGCAGCCATGGACATCTCGGGACTGACGCTGAGGCTCAAGGCAAAACTCCCTAATTCAGTTTCAATATCCTCAAGAGGCTCCGAATTTCCCTTTTCTTTTTCTCTGAAAGCTTCTTTCAAAGCCAGCTTCAGCTTTTCTTCGTCCTCAGCGGGTTCCTCAATAGCAGGTTCTTCTTCCTTTGTTCCATTTTCAGCTTCCGGTTCCTGTACAGTGGTTTCCTTGGCAGCAGGCTTATCGGTACCCACAGCAGGCTCCTCTTCTTCCACTTTCTCAGGTTTTCCGCTGATAACAGTATCTACAACCCGCCTAAGCCCGGACAGACCATCCCTGGACACCATTAAAACCCTTTTAGCCAAAGAATCATCAATAGAAGCACTACCGGTAAGCCCAAGCCCGCCAACCAGCATCAGGAGGGCTACACAAGCAGCAACTCCGCTCTTAACCCACCTGCTGGTTAAAAGTAATAAACGCTTTTTCTGTTTTGGTTCTTCTTTTCCCTTCCCGGTCAATTCTTCTATGATACAATCCTCTCCACCCGCTCCGAGACTGCGCATGACCTCCGGAACAAAACCTTCCGGTGGCTCAATGGGGGTAAGAGCCTTTTTCAGCAAACTGTCAATATGCCGGGCTTCATCCAAATACTTTGAGCATTCTGTGCAGGAGGAAAGGTGCCTATATAATTCATGCTCTTCACTCTTTCTCAGCTCACCGTCAAAAAATGCAATTATCCGCTGCCTAGCTTCTTGACACTTCATGCACCAAACCCCCTTTCTCTAAGATTTGTAATCGTTTTTGAAGCAGTGCTTTTCCCCTGTATAATCTGGTTTCAATCGTAGTAACCGGTAAATCCATATATTCTCCGATTTCCTTGTAGGACATATCCTCCAGATACCTCAGCACCAGCGGCAGCCGGTATTTATCCGGCAACTCGGCCACCGCCTTCCTCACCAACTCCTGGGTCTCACGCCGCTCGTAATATTCTTCAGGCTGGGCTTCGTTCCTGGCAACAAGGGGAGTAATTTCAATTACCTTATCAAGAGCTACCGCCTGTTGTTCCGTCTTGCCCCGGCGCAGGGCATTATAGCAAACGTTTGTGGCCACTTTATACATCCAGGAGAAGAACTTACGGTCCTGGTCATACTTGCCCAGGACATTAAATATATGGATAAACACTTCCTGGGCTAAATCCCGGGCATCCTCAGGATCGTTGGTAAGCCTGTATGTAAGACTGTATATTTGTTTTTGATACCTCTGGACAAGGATGGAGAAAGAATCCGCATCCCCGTCCAGGGTTTTTTGCACCAATTCCTGGTCGGTATAGTTCATAACATCACTTCTTATTGAGGATCCTCTACCATATACTACGTCTAATCAACGAGAAAACCTGCACTTTTTTTGCAGAAAAAAATTGGCCCCCGGTTTTTGGGGTCCAAACCTTTTCATTTAACCTAAATTAATGTTAGGGGACCAAAAATAAGGCCGGCAATAATTAACAGTCTGAAAGCCTGCCAGTAGGTGATTTCCTTTAAATTAAACACCTGGGGCATTGTAATATTCCAGAGCCATTGAAAAATCCAAGTTACAAGAAAGAAAAAGCCAACCGCAACGAAAATTATTACAAATAGTTTGATTGGCATAAAACCCAACAAAAATATCACCTCCTTCCTGGGATTAAGGGAGAAACCCCTCCCCATCAGGTAAGAAAAGCTGCCACTATCCCTACAAGGAAAATACCGTCAAAGACTCCTGCCCCGCCGATGCTCAAAACCTGTGCCCCCATTTCATCCAAACGGTGGAGGTTCAATAAATCCGCACCAATCAGTGTGCCCAGAACTCCGGAGATAAAAGCTACCGGAGCGGCATTCCCCCGAGTCAAAAGCAAAGCTACCAGGGCTGCAACAAGGGGCGGAATCAACGCAGGCATCCTTATACCCACTCCCGGCACAGGCCTTGCAAGGTATTTGCATACAATGGCAACTACTGCCACAGCGGCAACGGTTGGCGGGAGGGGCGCAACGGTAACAAGCAGATAAATGCTGAAAAGGGAAGGTATCACCGCACCGCCAAGGTTAACGGCTATTACCTGTTCCCTTACCCGGGGAGGATAATAAAACAGGAAAGGATGGCGAAAGGGAGTAGGTTCTTCAATGTAGAACCGTTTGCGGGAAACGGGAATGTTCACAATAGACCCCAACAGAATGGCAGAGAAGAGAAGCACCGCACCGCCGGAAGACAATCCAAGTTTGGTAAATGAAAAAGTAGCAATATTAAAAAACAGAAGGAAAAAGAATAAAGGGGCAAAAACTAGAGAAAACAACAGAAATGCCAAGCAGCTGCCCAAAGAAAAAAGCTCCTCTCGGTTTTTTTACAATTTTATTCCGGCAAGCAATATAAATTCCCCAGGGAGATATATCCTTGAGGGGGATATGTCCTGGAATTACTCTATCTTAAAAAGCAGTCTTATGTCCGGGTTTCCCTCAGGAGGTTAGATCAAACATTTGTCCTATACCCTTTGTTTCCATTGGTATTCAATTCCCCACATACTTCCTTCTTAGTTTTTTCATCTTTACCTGCCAAATGGAAGGGAAATTTTACAGTAAAAGTAGTCCCCTCTGTTTCATTGGAGACAAAACCCAAAACCCCTCCACACTCGGGCACCAGTTTTTTCACAATGGGCAGCCCCATGCCGGAGCCACCTTTTTCGGCTTTCGTGGTAAAACCCGGTTCAAATATCTGCTCCTGTAGCTCCGGAGGAATAAAACCATCATTGTGTATTTCAAATATGTACTCTCTGTCTTCCTCATAAATTTTCAGTGAAACCTTTTGCGGCGAGGAGTGTTTTTCTTGTTCCTGTATAGCATTATCCAACAGGTTGCCCAAAATACTGACCATTCTGTCGCCGGGAATTTGCAGGTGGGCCAAATCAGTCCCGATTTCAATATCCAGTTTTACAGTATCAGAAACAGTCATTTTTTTACTGATCAGGGCTGCCAGCTCCGGACTCTGCAAAGCAGCCAGCTTGTCAATCATGTATAAATCAGCGGAAAGATTCCTGATATATTCCTTTAATTTATCCTCTTTACCCAGGTAAACCAGGCCATAAATTACCTGGAGGTGATTGACAAAATCATGCTGCCTGGCTTTAAGGGTCTTGACCAGTGCCTTACTTTCCTCCAGACGCGTTGCTGAAATTTCTGCCTCATGCTCTTTTTTTACCAATCGCAATATTTCTCTCATGGTTAAGATTGATAAGACACCGATTAACACCACAACGGCAAAAATTATGATATATGAAAATTTCCAATTGCATACCCAGAGGTGTGTATAGCTGAGAGCGATAAAGCAGCTGAGAAACAATTGAAAAAGTATGAGGTTCAAAAACATTACCTGCTTTTTGTTTTTCAAGTCACATGACTCCCTGCGCGGATACCGGCTATTCGATATCCAGATAATTCACAATTGTGAAGCCAAAGGCCTTGTTTAGCAAAAGCATCACAAACAGAAAAGTAGACTCTACATACCCCATAAAAATATGCAGCCATACACTGGCAAGAATCTGTTGAGGTGTCAGTTTGAATACCTGAACAAATACCTGAGAAACCCCACTTCCAATGGTGACCAGGGTCATAACAACTAAAGTAGCACCCGTAGCGATTCCCCAGTTTTGCCCACCTACAAATTTAATAACCAAAATAAAGATTAAAGTGAGTACAAGGGTATGAGTACCGAAGGGTATGCCCAGCAGCGCATAAGCACCCCGGAGCAGCCAGAGGCTTAACCCAAGGATTGCCGTGCAAAGGGCAAGGCGCATCCTGGGGAGTTTTATATTGAAAAGAGCAAGACCTACATAAACCATAATTCCGGTTTGTACCAGATAAAAAAATAAAAAAACACGAATATCATCCATTTTATTCCACCTGCCCTGTCATGGAACAGCCTTGAGGCTGTTTCCTCAAGGCTAACTCCTTTTTACTTCCTAAGTTTTGCCGGAACCTCGGGCTGGTAACCCCATGTGGAACATGCTGCGGCAATGTTTGCAAGAGCCAGAATTGTCAGCAGGGAAGTGGATAGAAATACCAGTATTCTCCTCATCTTCTACCCTCCTTTCGTAAAGTATTTCAAAAAAGAGTCTGCTGCGTGATATAAAGAGTATCCCAACGGTGTCAGGGTAAATACCTGCCAGAAAAAACCCAACATTGAGGCAGTCAGGTAATTCATATATGGATACCCGCTGAAACTATTCACAAAAAGGAAAACGGATACACAATAAAGACCAAGCAGAGAAAATGAAATAGTGCGCAGATATTTCTTCTGTGCCTGTGAGGAAATCGGTTTCCCGGGGGTGTCAGCCGGAGCATACCGGTAAAAAACAATAAAACTGAGTAAAAATATTGCGATAAATGTCAAAGTAATAAAGGGGTAAACCTCAGCTGCATATGTAACATTTCCAGCCAAAGCTCCAAACCCGGTAAACAGTACAACCCCAATTATCGTGCAGCGAATAGGGGAAGAAGCATGAGCCCCTCCCGAAAATACCCTGAAAACCGAAGCAGTAACTGCAGCAGTAAGGGAAAAGGACCAAACGCCAAAAATAAAGGATACCAGGAGAAGAAATCCGTAGCCCAGAAAGAAAGACTTAACTAAAGTTAATCCATAAAGTAAAACTTCCTGATCCTGACCGGATTCCCTGGCAAGCCAATTTGAAATTCTGCCGATAAGTGTATCATTATCCATAATGAAGAATTCTTTTTACATTCCCCAGATTCCTTCAATAATATTACTATAGGTCTGCCCTTTTCTTAATTTTACCATATTGTCCAGAGATAAATCTTTTACAACCTGGATATCCACTTCCTGCATAATAGACAACTTCTACCTTTTCCTTTATGATATAAGATAATATTTCTTTAAGCCAAGGAGGGTTTGAAAAATGGGGGGAGAGATATACAATCCTTATGTAAATGCTCAAATACAGTTCGACAATGTTGCGGATCAAATCAATCTGGATCAGTCAACCCGTGAATTGCTGCGCCAGCCCAGTCGGGAGTATCATTTTACAATTCCTGTAAAAATGGATGATGGAACTACAAAAGTGTTCAATGGGTACCGGGTTGTGCACAATGATGCCCGTGGTCCGGCAAAGGGAGGTCTTCGTTTTCATCCCCAGGAAACGGTCGACAGCATCCGTGCGTTATCCATGTGGATGACCTGGAAATGCGCAGTGGTTGATATACCCCTGGGCGGTGCCAAGGGAGGAATTGTCTGCGACCCTCGCAACCTGTCAATGGGTGAACAGGAAAGACTGTGCCGTGGTTTTATAAGGCAGATGGCTAAAAATATTGGCCCGGTTTCCGACGTTCCTGCCCCGGACGTTATGACCAATAAGCAGCATATGCTTTGGATGATGGATGAATATGAGACAATTACCGGCGGTCATTATCCTGGTATGATTACGGGGAAGCCGGTTGGTATGGGCGGTTCCCTGGGGCGTACCGAAGCTACCGGATACGGAGTAATTTATACCCTCAGGGAAGCGTTGAAGGAATTAAATATTGATATCACTTCCACCAGCGCAAGTCTTCAGGGATTTGGTAATGTTGCAGAACACGCAGCAAGATTATATTCAAAGCTGGGCGGGAAAATTGTTGCCATCTCCTGCTGGGACAACCATGACAAAAAAGCCTATACTTTCAGGAAATTAGACGGTCTTGATATCGAGGCAATGGCTCAGATAAAAGATAGTTTTGGATCAATCGACAAACAAAAAGCAGCGGCATTAGGCTGCGAGATATTGGACGGTGGGGATTGGATTGCCCAGGATGTGGATATCCTGCTTCCCTGCGCTCTTGAAAATCAAATTACACCGGTGACATTTGCAAAGATCAGCGATCGAGTCAAGGTAATCTGTGAAGGCGCTAACGGTCCCACCACACCGGACTGCGACGAATTGATTAAAGAAAAAAATATTTACCTTGTCCCTGATTTCTTGTGCAATGCCGGGGGCGTTACCTGCAGCTACTTTGAACAGGTACAGTGCAATATGAACTATTTTTGGCCCAAGGAAGAAGTTCTGGAAAAACTGGAGCACAAGATGACAACCGCTTTCCATGCAGTTCATAAACTGGCGCAGGAAGAAGGGCTGTATATGAGGGATGCCGCCTACGTTATCGCAATTAACCGGGTTGCAGAAGCAGTTAAGCTCCGTGGCTGGATTTAGTAACCTTAGTTGGGCAATCAAACATTGCAAATAAATCTGCGGCGCGGGTTATTTGCTTTTACCCGCGCCTTTGCATTATGGTCCGGGTTCCAGATAATATCCGGGGGATTTCTTTCAATTTTCATACCCCCTATCCAGGTACCGAATACAACTTATCTCAAATACCTTTAGCGAGGATAATCCAAATTGTTCACTACGATGCTCACATCCGCCTTGCGGATACTGCTTACCCGTTCTTTTCAGCCATTTGTTTTTGAAAAGGATTCCCGGGATTTTCTTGACTATGAAAACCTGAAAAACCTGGGGCTTTATGTCCATATTCCCTTTTGCAGGAGTCTGTGTAACTTTTGTCCCTATGTCAAGGAACTTTACAATAAAGAGAAAGCATTACTGTATAAAGAAGCACTCCTAGCGGAAATCAACCTGGTGTGCCATGGGTTAACGGCCCCAAAAACCGTTACTTCTCTCTATTTCGGAGGGGGTACTCCCGCATTAATGGCCGAGCATCTTGGGGAGATTATCAATAAACTCAAAGATTACTTCATTATCACCGGTGGCATCGGTCTTGAACTTCATCCTGACGATATTGATGTGGAAACCCTTGAAAGAATTAAAGCCGCGGGGGTTAACATGGTCAGCATCGGAATTCAGTCCTTCGACGCCGGATGTCTTGACCGGATTGGCAGAAAATCGGATAATTTCCAGGAAAAAATTCGCCTGGTGAAAAGCATGGGATTTTCCGTTGTTGATGTTGACCTGATTTTTGCCATCCCCGGACAAAATGAGGAGATTCTCTTTAATGACATTAAAACTGCTTTTGAATGCGGTGCAACACAGGTATCCACTTACCCCTTTATTGATTTTTCCTTTGCCAGCAATGAGGCACCACCGCTGTCTCAACGAGTTAAAAAGAAAATGCTTAAGTCATTGGTTCGGGTTTCCAAAAAACTGGATTTAGAGCGCACCTCGGTATGGACATTTGCCAAAAAAGGAACAGACAAGTACTCCTCTGTTACCAGGGATAATTTCTTAGGTTTTGGCCCCAGCGCAACTACACTCCTTCAAGACACTTTCAAAATCAATACCTTTTCCACGGAGGCTTACATCCGATCTCTTTGGGAAAACAGGTCGCCTACCGCATTAACTCTGGATTTTACTTTAAGGCAAAGGGCGGCATACTGCCTCTTCTGGAGTGCATACGGATTGCAGCTTAACCGGGAAAATTTCAGGCAGGTTACCGGTAAAACCATTGAAGATGTATTCGGATTTGAAATACTGCTTTCCCGGATGCTGGGGCTGTTAAAGAAAAACCCCTCCGGATATACTCTGACAGAACGTGCCGGCTGCCTCTACCATAAAATCGAACAGGTTTATACCAAAGCTTACATTGACAAAACGTGGGCTGCCGCCAAACAAGAAGATTTTCCCGACAGGGTGATCTTGAAATAAACATTCAGACACACCCAAAACTTTTTCCCTTTCGTTGGCAGCGTTTGTCCCGAAACTGACAAACCGGGCGGTTGGGTAATCTACAGTATCCCTGTTCCATTCCGGAGGGGTGGTCCGGCAAAGGTTTTTAGGAGGTTACAAGACATGACTCTGAGCAAACAAGAAATTGCCAGCCTTATTGACCATACATACTTAAAACCGGACGCTACTGCTCGGCATATTGAACGCCTGTGTTCAGAAGCAGTGCAGCATAATTTCTTTTCCGTTTGTATTCCCCCGGCATTTGTCAGCCTTGCCCACTCCTGTTTGAAGGACACCCCGGTTAAAACCTGTACGGTAATCGGATTTCCTCTGGGGTTTAATACTTCAGCCATTAAATGCTTTGAGGCAGAAAGGGCCGTCCGTGACGGCGCCCAGGAAGTGGATATGGTGATCAACATTGGTGCACTGCACCAGGGGCATCATGACTATATAGAAAAGGAGATCAATATGGTTGCCGCATCCATTCCCGAAGACGTTGTTTTAAAGGTAATAATTGAAACAGCCCTCCTATCCGGCGAACAAAAAAAGGCTGCAGCCCAGATTGTGCTGCAAAGCGACGCTCATTTTATCAAGACTTCAACAGGTTATGCAAAAGGCGGGGCAACCGTGGAAGACGTTAAATTACTGAAAAGTATTCTTGGAGATACCAAAAACATCAAGGCTTCCGGGGGAATCCGCACCCTGGAATTCGCCAAGCAGTTGGTAAAAGCCGGGGCTTCGCGCCTTGGCTGCAGCAGTTCAGTGGAGATCGTGGAAGGAGCCGGTTCTTAGAAACTTGTCCACCAGGTGAACCGTTCGTTCCTGTTTATGTATATCCTTGTGCCCGTAAGGAAGGACAATAAAGTCCTTCAAACCGTTAATTCTCACAGACTTTACAGTTACCCGTCCATCATTCTCCCCCTCGAGGAGTCTCCCCAGGGCAAGGTTACTGTTGTTACCCGCTATGGCACCAATTTCAATACCCAGGGATTCAATTGGTTCCAAGGCTTTAACCTGTTCACTCTGAATGGACTTCAGCGTCCCAAACAGGTCCACAAAGATGTCGCTGAACCTGGCGGCCAGGTCAGCCAGTTCACTGCCGTAATTGGGAGTTGCAACCAGCACACA
>LFRM01266814.1_pt1 | contig 16380 bp, 16 predicted proteins | sample 618341 | NCBI WGS metagenome assembly LFRM01 (sample SAMN03654438, study PRJNA283298) | anaerobic digester metagenome | isolation source: pool of bioreactors CSTR01a, CSTR02a, and CSTR03a thermophilic anaerobic... | place: Denmark: Kgs. Lyngby | collected 2014-05-21 | reverse complement strand
ATGATTTTAAACGGCTTAACTGTTGAGGAGAATTTACTCGTCGGAGCTTATTCATTAAAGCCTGAAGTTCGTGATGGCAAAACAATTTCTGTAAAAGATTTAAGGAAAGAGCTCCTTGATAAAGTGTATAACTACTTCCCAATATTAAAAGAACGACACCGCCAAGAAGCCATGACGCTTTCAGGCGGCGAGCAACAAATGTTGGCCATAGGTCGGGCTTTAATGGGAAATCCTACGGTGCTACTGCTTGATGAACCATCACTTGGTTTAGCACCCTTAATAGTGCAGGAAATTTTCAAAATTATTGCGGAAATTAAAAGAGATGGCAAAACAATCTTAATTGTTGAGCAGAATGCACTACAAACACTCAAGATTGCGGACTATGCCTATGTATTAGAGGTCGGAAAGATTTCTAAACAAGGGACAGGCGAGCAATTATTGAATGACAAAGAGTTAGTAAATGCCTATTTAGGTATTTAATAAAAAAAGAAAGAAGGAAAGGAAAAGTAAAATGAAAAAACTTTTTAGAATTCTTGCAGTTTTAATCATTACATTAGCGCTAGTTGCCTGTGGTGGCACTACAAATGGCGATTCTAATGGTGGTGAAACAGCACAAGGTGTTACTGATACTGAAATCTTAGTCGGTAATACAGCCAGTACTTCAGGAGACTACAACGCAATTGGGATCCCATTCTCACAAATGATTGCAGCAGTTTTCGAAGAATACAACGATGGCGGCATTGGTGATGGACTTATCAATGGACGCACAATCAACTACATCCACTACGACGACCAGTCAGATGCAGCAACAGGAAAGGCTCAAGTAGAGCGTCTTGTTGAAACTGACAAAGTCTTCGCATTAGTTGGTCACTTTGGTACATGGACCGTTTCTCCAACTGTTCAATATCTACGTGATTATGGAATTCCTATGGTTCATGCAGCCACCGGAACAAATGATCTGTACTTTACAGATACTCCTGGAAACCCAATCATGGCTATCCAACCAATCTACCGTACGGATGGACGTGTAATGACAGCTCGTGCCTTTACTTGGGAACCTGCTTATGACGGCTCAGTTCTTAAGGATGATGCAGTTATCGCTGTTGCTTATACAGACGATAATGTTGGTCAATCAATTTTAGCTGGAGTTGATGAAGAACTTGCAAACTTTGAAGCTGATGGAAAATCATTTGAAGTTAAGAAATATCCAGGCAGTGTTGAAAATGCTGGTACTATTGCAGCACAAATCAAATCAGACAATGTCGATAGTATTATCATCGCTTCTAACCAACCGTTTTTTGAAGCACTTCTACCTGATTTAAACTCAAACGAAGTAAAAGCGCCTATCTTTACATCTTATGTAAATGCTGACGTTAAACACGTTAACCAAGCTCAAGCAAATGTGGGTTCAATCTACATGAATGGTTGGTATGACGATGTTCAATCAGAATACGATGAGTTTGAAAGAATTATTGATAATTACAGCGAACTTTCAGATACAGAAAAAGCTGATCTAAAAGAATCTACACATGCTAAATCAGGTTATGTAGCAGCAACTACATTTATCGAAGGTTTACGCCGTGTTGGTGAAGATACTCTTAGTTGGGATAACTTCATCGCAGCTATGGAATCAGATGCAATTGATCTACTTCTAGCTGGTGGTGTTGATTACCGTAATGGTCAACGTATCGGTACTGATACAATGTCACTTTGGGAATACCAACGTGATACTCACGAAATTCAAGCAGTCGATGCTTTGAAATCTATTCCAGAAATCGCTGGACGTGACTAAGAATTAACCAAAGAGCTGTAACTCTACGAGCTACAGCTCTTTTTTTGTTGTGTAATATAAAAACTTAATCAGTAGAATTAGAAAGCGCTTTTTAATATGATATAATTAAGCCAACAGGAGGATTTGACATGAAATTAATCTTAGCAATCGTTAGTAACGATGATAGTTCATCTGTCTCTTCGGCTCTTACTAAAGAAAACTTCCAAGTCACTCGACTGGCAACAACAGGCGGTTTTCTTAGAGCGGGAAACACCACATTAATTGTGGGAACACAAGATGACAAAGTTGAAAAATGTATTGAAGTCATTGGTTCTGAGAGTAAACAGAGAACCGAAATTGTTCCTTCAACTGCTTCTTATGACATTGGGCGCTATGCCTCATTCCCGGTTGAAGTTCAAGTGGGCGGCGCAACCATATTTGTGCTCGATGTTGAACAGTTTATTAAGTTATAAAAAATAGTAGGAGGAACTATGTATTTATTTGATGAATTAAAACAAAAGCTAGAGAACAAACGTATTAAAATTGTATTTCCAGAAGGACATGATATCCGTGTCCTAAGTGCCTGTGTCGATTTACATAAGGATGGGTATGTTGACCCAATCGTCGTTGGTAATCGTGAAGCAGTCACTAAACTAATTTCTGAAAACCAGTTTGACGTTAAGGGTATGACTTTTATTGATAATGAACATTATGATGATATTGAAAGCTTAGTGAAATTATTTGTTGAAAGACGAGCTGGAAAGATTTCTGAATACGATGCTCGTCGGTTATTACTAACCAACAAGAATTATTTCGGAACAATGTTAGTCTATGCTGGAAAAGCAGATGGTTTAGTTTCCGGTGCTGATAACTCAACAGGAGATACCATTCGCCCAGGTCTTCAAATCATAAAAATGAAACCAAGTTATAAAAGAACCAGCGGAATCTTCTTCTTAGTTAAAGGCGAAGAAAGATTGTTAATGGCAGACTGTGGAATCAACATAAACCCAACAGCTGAAGATTTGGCTGAAACAGCGTGCATAACTGATACAACAGCAAGACAATTTGGAATTGATCCAAAGATTGCGTTATTATCATTTTCAACCAAAGGTTCGGCTAAATCAGAAGAAACCGAAAAAGTTATTAAAGCATTAGAAATTGCTAAAGAAAAATATCCAGATCTATGCATTGATGGTGAATTACAATTTGATGCTGCTTATGTGCCAGATGTCGCAAAAAAGAAAGCACCAAACTCAGCCGTTGCTGGAAAAGCAAACGCCTTTATCTTCCCAACACTTGATTCAGGCAACATCGGCTATAAAATCGCTCAAAGATTGGGCGGCTATGAAGCAGTCGGCCCGGTACTACAAGGTTTAAACAAGCCAGTAAATGATTTATCTCGTGGCTGTAATCAACAAGATGTTTATAACCTAGCCTTAATTACCGCTGTACAAGCGATGGAGGACTAATATGGATCTATTTGATCTTATTCAAAGCCAATTATTTAACCAAAACACAATGGAAGAGCTTGCTGTTGATACAAAAGCAGAACCAAAACAGGTTGAGCAGTTAACTAAACTTGCTATTCCAACAATGCTTGAAGCCCTTCGTAAAAATGCCAGTGACGAAGAAGGAAAACAATCGTTAGATCGTGCATTGGATGATCACCAAGAAGACCCTTCTGACTTATTAGGTTTCTTAAAAGGAGCAGACCAAGAAGATGGGGATAAAATCCTTAATCATATGTTTGGCAACAATCGTGAACAAGTCACAAACAACTTAGCTAAAAACTCAGGTTTAGATCTTGGTACAGTTATAAACTTACTAACTAAATACGCACCAATGATTCTAAGCTTACTTGCTTTATCAAAAACAAATACGCAAAAAGCACCAACAACCCAAAGGAAGAAAACAGGAATGGACTTAACGGATATTCTTGGCGACTTAACAGGTCGCACTAAAAAAGCTACCGAGGAAAGTAATGATGGTGGCTTGCTTGATGGCTTAAAAGATATTTTAGGTGGCTTTTTAGGATAATATAACGAACTAGTTGATAAATGATACAATAAAGCCAAGGAGGAAACATGGAATATCTAAAATTAAATAATGATTTATCAATTCCAATAGTTGGCTATGGAGTCTACAAAATAGATGATCATGATGAATGTGTACAATCAGTCTTAGATGCAATTGAGGTTGGATATAGATTAATCGACACAGCTCAACTCTATGTTAATGAAGAAGCAGTCGGTGAAGCGATTAGAAAGAGCGACGTCCCGCGTAAAGAATTATTTGTCATCACAAAAGTCTGGCCTGATAATGCTGGATACGACCAAGCAAAAAAATCGATTCAAGATTCGATTCAAAAACTTGGACTAGACTATGTCGATTGTATTATGATTCACCAACCTTTTGGTGATTATTATGGGACCTACCGAGTCTTAGAAGAATTGTATGAACAAGGTGTTATTAAATCTGTTGGGGTAAGTAATTTTTATCCATATCGACTCATTGACCTGATTCACTTCAACAATGTTGTACCTGTCATTAACCAAGTAGAGGCTCATGTCTTTGCTCAAAGACTTGATGAAAAAGAATTTATGGATGAACATAATATTGTCATGCAGGCATGGTCACCACTTGCTAGAGGTCAAAACAATCTATTCAAACACGAATTATTAACCAAGATAGGAAATAACTACAACAAGACCCCTGCTCAGATTGCTTTAAAATATCTAGTTCAAAACAAAATTGCTATTATCCCTAAAACTATTCGTAAAGAACGAATGAAAGAAAACATCGATCTCTTTGATTTCAATCTAACTGATGATGAACTAGCTCAAATCAAAGAATTAGGGACAACCCACAGAATAACAGATCACACAGATCTAGAAGTAGCTAAAGGCATTATCTACCGAGAGTATTAACTCTTGGTTTTTTTATAAAAATCGTAAGGATCAAACAACATAAAAATGACAAAGGCTCTAATTGTTGTGAATTCATCCCCATTGTTTACACAGTACCAAAAAACTTAGAATCCTTTTTTTAAAAAACTATAATTATTTATTAATATTTTTAGGAACATCCTATTTACTTGACTATAAAGACTCATGAAGAAGGAGTCTTAACAAGAATTATGTAAACGATATCCAAGTTTATAAAAAAAGAACCGTCGGGGTGACGGGGATAGCTCGGTAAATATGAGAAACCGCTGTTAGTAAAAACATACGCTAACAAGTATGCTTAGTTCCCAAGAAACTTTTTACACTGTTGAAGAAACAGTCTATCGAGGTGCCTAAATGTCGCGATTGTAGTCTTTAATCCACTTAGGTTGAGAATGCTGACTGCAGCCTGAACATCCATCAGACTTTCTGTTTTTAAAAGATCTATACACAGAGAAACCAATGGCGATGGAAATAATACTAATTATTATGAAATCAGCTATAGTCATGTGCCACACTCTCCTTTCTTCCTAGTTTACTTATAATATAAACTACGGATAAAATCAAGGCGAATATTGAAAGCACCATGAATAATGACTGGTAATCAATACTCAGTGTTTCTGGAATTTCGCGATTCAATAGATCTAATGTCTGAGGTACCACGAAATTTGTGCCCACTAGCACTAATCTTCCAACTTGATAGGTAATTAAAGAAACCCCATATGCTAATGAGGTTTGGAACCCAATAACAATCAGGGTGGCTTTTGATGAACCTAACTCCTTCTTCATTGCTCCTATTGCTGCTACACATGGACTAGAGAATAAAATAAAGAAAATAAATGACAACGCACTAAGCTGAGAAAACACAATCGGAATGCTGCCTGATAAACTAGCAAATGTACTTACAACCACTTCCTTGGCGACCATGCCTGAGATAGCCGCAGTGACTGGAGCCCACGAATCACCAAATCCTAATGGAATAAAAATGAAACGAAGCATATTTCCGATATTAGCCAAGATTGAATGACTAATTTGCTCATCACTCAAGAATTGGAAATCTAAACTAAAATGAGATAAAACCCATAAAATGGTCACAGCAACAAAGATAACTGAACCAGCCTTCTTAACAAATCCCTTTGCTTTATCCCACATATGAATCAGAAGTGATTTAATTGTAGGAATCTTATATTCAGGTAATTCCATAATAAACGGACTAGGGTGTCCACTAAATAGTTTAGTCTTCTTAAGAATTAATCCAGTAATAACGATAACTAAAAACGAGAATAAGTAAATAAAGGGGCCAATCCAAGCCATGGTTGGAAATAAAATCGAAATAAACATCGCGAAAATTGGAACCTTAGCAGAACACGGAACAAAAGGTGTTAAAAGAATCGTCATTTTGCGGTCATTCTCACTCTCGATTGTGCGAGTAGCCATAATACCTGGGATACTACAACCAGTCCCAATAAGCATCGGAATAAATGAACGACCCGACAAACCCAAACGTCTAAATGCTCTATCTAAGATAAACGCAACACGTGCCATGTAACCAGTATCTTCTAATATTGATAGAAGCAAAAACAAAACAAATAATTGAGGCACAAATGTAAAGATTGCCCCAATAGAATTAAAAATTCCATCAACAACAAGAGATCTGACCCAATCAGAGGTATTCACAGCCATTAAAAAGTTATTCAAATGCTCACTAATAGTAGCAATCAATGACTCCATAAACTGGATTCCATAATCACCAACAGTAGTAATAGAAATATAATAAACAAACCCCATAATCACAAAGAAGATAGGTAAACCTAACAAGCGATGAGTAAGCACTTTATCTATCTTCTCGCTCGCTGTTTGTAACAAATCTTGTTTCTTGCTACTCTCCTGAATGATTTCAGTAACTTTGTCATATCGTTGAGAAATAATAATTGCTTCTGAGTCATCATCATATTTCTTTTCAATCGGCTTAATAATATTATCAATCAACCCAAGCTTATGATCATCAAGATGTAATAATTCAATCGCATGCTCATCACGCTCAAACACCTTTATTGCATCAAAACGTAAAGTGGGTTGAAACTTATTAATATGTGATTCAATTAAAGCAATTGCCTCTGACACATCCTTGGTAAAACAATTTAATCTAGATGGCTTAGGATAAATATTAAGTAGCATACTAACCAAGTTGTCAATTCCTTTACCATGTTTCGCAATAACTTCAACCATTTTAGTATCCAATAATTTGCCCAATGTATTTAAATGGATCTCATCTCCACGAGATTTAACAACATCCATCATATTCAAAACAACAATCACCGGAATCTTGAGTTCCAACAACTGTGTCGTTAAAAACAAATTACGCTCAAGATTACTAGCATCAACAACATTGATGATGGCATCAACTTCCTCATTTACCAAGAAGTCACGAGCAATAACTTCTTCTAAAGAATAAGGAGAAAGAGAATAAATCCCAGGCAGATCAACAATTGTAATTTTTTTATGTTTCTTAAGAAGTCCTTCCTTCTTTTCAACAGTCACACCCGGCCAGTTACCAACATGTTGGGCACTGCCAGTTAACTCATTGAAAAGGGTTGTTTTACCGCTGTTAGGATTTCCAGCTAATGCGATTTTCATAATTCAACAACCTCTACATCTATATTTTTTGCGTCTTCCTTACGGAGAGAGAGCTCATATCCCCTAACACGGATTTCGATAGGGTCACCCAACGGTGCCACTTTTTTAATAACTATAATTTGTTTCTTAGTTAAACCCATATCCATCAACCGACGACGAATATGTTTTTCGCCATTAATCTTAAGAATAAAGACAGGTTGACCTATTTCAGCTTGTGATAAATTCATAACAGACCTCGAATGTTAGCTTCCTCTAACCTTTTCCACAGTATTTTATGCTATTGTGAGTATATTGTCAAGACTTATTATCACGATAAATAATGATAATCATTATCAATATCACCAAATAAAAGACGTTCCCTTTATTCTGTCTAACGACAATGTCTACTTAACACACACATTAAATTTAAAATAAAGCTTCTAAGTGCTATAATAAGAAGGTAAATGAGAGGATTATATGAGAATAGGACAATCAAGTGATATTCATCAATTATCCAGTGATCGCCCCTTAATTTTAGGTGGAGTTGAAATAGAATCAGACAAAGGATGTGTCGGGCATTCTGACGCTGATGTTTTAGTTCATGTAATCGCTGAAAGTATTTTAGGAGCCTTAGCCTTAGGTGATCTAGGAAAACATTTCCCAGATACTGACCCAAAATACAAAGGAATAAGCTCACTAATTTTATTAAAACAGGTCATTCATTTGATGAAAGAAAAAAATTACAAAATTGGCAACATAGACGCCTTAGTTATTATTGAAGAGCCTAAGTTAGCTCCATATTTAGAACAAATGAAAGAAAAGTTATGCCCTATTTTAGAAATAGAATTTAACCAAATTAATTTAAAAGCAACCAGAGGCGAAAAGCTAGGTTATATTGGTCGTGGCGAAGGTGTCATGGCTCAATGCGTAGTATTATTGAAGGAGAGATAAAATATGTCAAAAGTAAGAGTTCGATATGCACCAAGCCCAACAGGAAATTTACACATAGGAAACGCAAGAACAGCTCTATTTAATTATTTATACGCCAAACACCACGATGGTGACTTTATTTTAAGAATCGAAGACACAGACATCGCCCGTAATGTTGAACACGGTGAACAAAACCAAATCGAAGGTTTAGAATGGATGGGCATTTACGCCGACGAATCCCCATTAAAACCAAATGAGAAATACGCACCATACCGACAAATGGAACGTTTGGACATGTACAGAGGAATTGCTGAATATTTAGTAGACCAAGGATTTGCCTACAAATGTTTTTGTACGCCAGAAGAACTGGAAGAAGACTACCAAAAACAGAAAGACGCTGGACACGCATCAACTCGTTATAATCTAAAATGTTATAACCTAGACCCACACGAAGTAAAAGAGAGAGAAGAACAAAAGCTTCCATACACAATCCGACTTCATGTTCCAGAAGGCAGAGTCTACGAATTTGAAGACATGATCCGCGGACATGTTTCATTTGAATCAAAAGACATGGGCGACTGGGTTATCGTTAAACAAAACGGCATCCCAACCTACAACTTCGCAGTCGTCGTCGATGACCACTCAATGGAAATCACGCACGTCCTACGAGGTGAAGAACATTTATCAAACACACCAAAACAATTAATGATTTACGACATGATGGGATGGGAATCCCCACAATACGGCCACATGACCTTAATCGTCAACGAAAATCACAAAAAACTAAGTAAACGTGATGAATCAATCATGCAATTTATTGAACAATATAAAGATGCTGGCTACTTACCAGACGCCATGTTTAACTTTTTATCATTATTAGGTTGGTCACCAGAAGGTGAAGAAGAAATCTTCTCACACCAAGAACTAGTGAAAATCTTCGACGAAAAACGACTATCCAAGTCCCCTTCAATGTTCGATAAAGATAAGCTTACATGGATCAATAAAGAATACATGAAGACACTAAGCGACGAAGAAATAATCACCCTAGTCAAACCGTATTTAAAAGATATCAACAAACCATCAGAATGGTTAGATACCTTTATTCTTCTTTACCGCGATCAAATCGGATATGCATCCGACATTGTTAATTACGTCGATATGTTTTTAGAAGACGTCGAAATAACACCAGAAGCTAATGAAGTTTTAGAATGGGAAACAACACCAGTTATTGCCAAAGTACTTTTAGATAATCTACCAACAGAATGGACTGTAGAAAATCTAAAAGAAGCCTTTAACGTCGTTAAAAAAGAATCCGGTGTAAAAGGCAAACCATTATTTATGGGCTTAAGAGTTGTCACCAGTCATCAAAACCATGGCCCAGACTTAATGAACACGATGTATTTACTAGGAAGAGACACCCTAAAACAAAGACTTGAAAGCTATGTCAGTAAGCATTAATAAAAAACTAACTGAGATAAAAGTTCTCAGAGACCCAGTCCATGAATATATCCGAATCTCTGACGAAGTTATTTGGAATTTAATAGACACTAAAGAATTTCAACGACTCCGACGTATTCATCAGCTAGGCGGAACTTATCAGGTATATCACGGAGCTGAACATTCCAGATTTTCCCACTCCTTAGGCGTCTATGAGATATCCAGAAGAATGGTTGAAGAAGTCAAAGGACTTAAAGAAAATCTGACTGTATTTGAACAGATTTCACTCAAATGTGCCGCCCTTCTACACGATGTAGGACACGGTCCCTTTAGTCATGCCTTTGAATCCGTCACAAACACCAACCACGAAATCATGAGCATTGAAATTATTTTAGGAGAGACTCAAATCAATCAGGTCCTTAAATCATACGATCCTAAATTACCATCCGCCGTCGCAAGCATCATCAACCATCAACATCCAAAAAAACTACTCACACAATTAGTGTCAGCCCAAATGGATGCCGACAGGATGGATTATTTACTCAGAGATTCATTCTTTACAGGCGTTTCCTATGGCCATTTCGACCTAGAACGAGTTCTAAGAACACTACTCATCCACAACGACAGAGTTGTCGTCAAAGAATCAGGCATCAATGCCGTCGAAGATTACATCATGGCCCGCTACCAAATGTACTGGCAAGTGTATTATCACCCGGTCTCCAGATCATTTGAAATCATGTTAACAAACATGTTTAGAGCCATTAAAGATGTATACCAAGTTGACCCTGAGCACATCAAACTACTCACACCATTCTTTATTCCATTTATAAACGGTAAAGTCGTCAGTGTTGAAGACCACTTAAATTTAGATGAACCAACCTGTTACTATGGATTCAAAACGCTAAGTAAAAACCCTAAATATAAAACACTTCAAGACTTAGCAAGACGTTTACTTGACAGAGATTTATTTAAATATGTCGATTACGATGAAACCATCAAAGAAAAACTAGAAAAACTATTACTTCAACAAGGCTATGATTCAAAGTATTATCTAGGATCAGACAGTATGAGACAAAGACCGTATATCCCATATAGATTAAACAATGAAGATAATCTCATTAGTATTCTACTCAGAGATGGAACAGTCGCAGAAATAACTAAAGTCAGCCCAATTGTTGAAGCAATGGCTGACGCAAAATTAAAAGAAGACAATAAGATATTTAGCATCAAGGAGATATTCGATGAACTTTAAAAAAAGAAGACAAAAAGTATTTGAAACATTAAACAACAATGAAATGGCTCTATTTTTTGCCGGAAAACCAGTCAGAAAATCAGCCGACGCAGACTACCCATTTGAAGCCAATCGTAATTATTATTACCTAACAGGGATAAATGAACCTGAAGGTGTTTTAATGTTAATCAAACGAGAAAACAAAAACCAAGAAACTCTTTATATTAGAGACATAAACCCTGATATGGAAAAATGGATTGGTCGCTTTGTTCAACTTAAAGATGCCAGAGAAATATCTCAAGTTGATATGGTTAATTTCGTCAGTAATTTTAAAACACAATTTCAAACTTATTTATCCAGATCAAAAATAGAAGCACTCTATTTAGACTTAGATCGCCAACAAATGGACACAAGACCCTTTGAATCTGAGCTTTTCTTTGAAGAGATTAATAAGAATTATCCAGCACTACCTATTAAAAACAGTTACTTTGAAGTTGCCCGCTTACGAACAATCAAAGATGAAGACGAAATTAAATTAATTAAGGAAGCCGCAGACATTACCAACCAAGCCATTGAATACGCCATCAGCAATATGGAACCAGGCGATTATGAATACGAAATTCAGGCCGACTTCCTCTATGTCTTAAACAAAAACAATGCATCCGAAATGTTTGACACAATCATGGCCAGCGGAAAGAATGGGCCAATCCTTCACTATGTTGAAAACAATGCCCAAACTCATGATAACGATTTAATTTTATTTGACTTAGGAGCCAAAAAGAATCATTACGGCGCCGATATTTCAAGAACATATCCAGTCAATGGTAAATTCACAGAAAGACAGAAAGAACTGTACAATATCGTTCTAAAAGTTCAAGAAAAAGTTACCCAAGCCGCAAAACCCGGAGTAACACTCCAAGACTTAAACCAAATTGTCATAGATTACTACAAAGAAGAGTTACCAAAAGTAGGGCTAACACAACCAGTCGCAACCTATTATTATCATTCAGTATCTCACTTCTTAGGTCTAGATACTCATGATATTGGCCAAATCATAGGCGAACCACTTCAAGAAAACCAAGTCATTTCCAATGAACCGGGTCTATATGTTCAAGATGAAAACATAGGCATCCGAATTGAAACAGACTTACTCATTACAAAGGATGGATGTATTGATTTAGCTCCGCAGATCAAAAAGAGTGTCGATGACATTGAAGCATTTATGAATCGATAAGAAACCAAAATAAAAGTATAAGAAAAAGAATACACAACCTAAGTAAATTCATTGTTTAACTTAAGCATGGATTTACTTTTTTCTTTAGTGTTTATGAATATTTTAAAGACATAATCTCAACAACTATAGAAGGATTTAAAAATTCATCCTCATTGGTCACAATAAAGAGCATTCTATTAAATAGAAATCATTTTGCACATTATTTCATTAATAATTTAACGAATACTAGGCTATTATATACTAAAAAATAATAGTTTAACTACAAAATCAATATATAGTTGATTTAAATAAAAAATGTTAATATTAAAATAACAATTATGCGCACATGATGATAAGTGCAAATACATAGATTTTAACCAAGGATTTATCTAATAGTAATAGAGTCAATCGTAGTATCAATCCTTTTGTGTAAACTCAACTTTGTAAGTAAGTTGTGGATGGATATTTAAACAGATTTGTTAAGTGATGATCAAAAATCAAAAACAACTTGCTGTTGTACTAGTTCCAATCGTTATCCGTTATTAAAGTGGGAGGTGTTGAGAGAAAATCATATTGATGTTTTGTTGGTGCAATGTCGCAAAATATCAAAAATGTGTTTCAGCAACCTGTTTAATGTAAGTGAAAGGTAGTTGAAAGAATGAGACAACATAACCTTATTAAAACATCAATTTTTTCATTAGTCATTGGTTTGATTTTAGGATCGATTTATTAATATTTCTATACATCAGGCTATTTTGGCACACCACAATATGGATGGGACTTACTTGGTTTATTTATACTTGATTTTGTTCATCCATTAACCATTATTACAATAATCGTTGCAGGATTGATAGTTTATGCAATTTGGAAGAAGCCAGTACATATCGAAAACTTAAACTTAAACCAGTACCAAAAGATTATGCTCTTCACAACAACCGCATTAACAATTTTAATAGTTTATGTCTATCTTTATAATAGAAGTTTGTTTGATATTCTGATTTTCTTTTATTTCGTGATTATTGGGTTTGTAGTTTCTTACTACTTTATTTCAAAGATATTTGAGTATAAACCAGAAACTACATAGATATTGTCTAAACAGACCGGCTATTCATCAAAGTCGGTCTGTTTGATTAATATATTTATGAGTCGATAAAGACAAAGCCAACACAGTTTGGCTTTTATTTAGCCACAAAACAACAACAATAAAAGACGCTACAAAAGACAGTTATATTTAAACGGTTTAATAGTTAATTATATCTTCACAGTTATCATACTTGACAAGCTATTTTAATCACTTATAATATCGAGGAAAGCCGTTGTTGTGGAGGTATCCATGAAGTTAAAGATTACAAAAATCGACAATTTAAAAACAGATATCATCCATGACGATTCAGCAATCATTACACGTGATAAAAACAAGCTTATTGTTGAAAGCAAAAACATTAAGTGTGAGTTTGAGAAAAATGGAATGTATTTATTGAGAAAAACTCACGAGAGTACAACCGAGGGACTATTTAATTTATTAAGTAGAACACGAATGTCAGTAGAAACAGAGTATGGTCAAACACTATTTGATGTTAAGACACTAAAGTATGAATATAACGACTCTGACATTGATTTGAAATATGAACTCTATAGTAACTCACAACTCGTTGACACTTTTCACTTTCATTTTTTATTAAAAAGAGAGGACGGGATTGAAGGATATGCCTAATAGATCATTACAAGATGTCGCTGAAAAAGTGATGAAAAGAAAAAAGAAACCTGTAGACTTTAGAAAGTTATGGGATGACGTATGTAAAGAAGTAAACTTTACTGAGTCAGAAAAGAAAAGTAAGATGGCGAAGTTCTATAATTCTATGACCTTAGATTCAAGATTTATTCAATTAGAAAAGAATACTTGGGGTCTGAAAAGTCGCCAATCATACAGTAAAATCAAAGTTAACATCGAAACACTAGAACTTGATGATGAAGATGATTTAGATTTTGAAGACTTAGTAGACGAGAACTCTGATTCTTATGATTCAATCTCACTTGACACATATTAAACACCTTTCAGGTGTTTTTTCTTAGGAGGATACAATGCTAAATAAAGTAAGAAACGAAATGAAAAACCAACAACTAGACGGTTTATGGATAACTGATCCAAACAGTCTAAACTATCTATTTGAGATAGACATCGAAACCGGCGAGAGATTCATAGGTGTCTATATAACCCAAACATCAGTCAAACTTGTCTTAAACAAGCTATTTACAACTAACAAACTCGACATCATTTACTATTATGACCATCAAGACATCCATTCAATCATCGCAAGGCTCACATCAGGAACAAAAATCGGATTAGACAAAACAATGCAAGCACAGTACGCACTAAACCTCATTAATAACCACCCTGAAAAAGAATTCGTAAACGGAAGTGACTGTGTCGATAAACTAAGAGCCATCAAAACAAAAGAACAAATAAATAAAATGATCAAAGCATCAAAACTAAACGACACCATCATGGAAATTATTCGCGATGAACTAGAAGTAGGCATGACTGAAATACAAATCAGAGACCGCATCGAAGAACTATTCTACGAATACGGAAGTGAACCATGCTTTACAACAATTATTGCCTTTGGGGACCACGGCACCGACCCTCACGCCATTCCAACAAATAGAATTTTAAAAGAAAATGAATCCATCATTATTGACATGGGTTGTAAAGTCGACGATTACTGCAGTGATATGACAAGAACATACTTCATGAACAGTAACCCAATTCAAGAAATCTATGACCTAGTCCTTGAAGCTAACACCAAAGCCATTGAAGCCATAAAACCAGGTGTAACCTTCAGTGATATCGATAAAGTCGCCCGTGATATTATCACAAAAGGTGGATATGGTGACTATTTTACACACCGCTTAGGACATGGCATAGGACAAGAAGTCCACGAACCCTATGATGTCTCAGCCTCAAACCATCAAAAAGTTTTACCAGGCATGTGTTTCTCAATTGAACCAGGCATTTATAAACCAAAAGTTGACGGAGTCCGCATTGAAGACCTTGTTTATATTAATGAACAAGGAACAGCCGAAGTCCTAAATCATGTACCAAAAAATAAACCAGTACTAAAAAAGTAAATTTATATCTTGTACAAAACACAAAGCTTTTGTATAATGGAAAAGGGCCAAGCTCCTATAAGGAGTGGCTTTTTTATTTTTAAACGGAGGTGTAAATATGAGTAAATATGTCTTTATAACAGGTGGAGTCGTCTCAGGAATCGGAAAAGGGATAGTCGCCACATCATTAGGTCGACTACTAAAAAACAGAGGATTAAAAGTTTTCCTACAAAAGTTTGACCCATATATAAACTTTGACCCAGGAACAATGTCACCATATCAACATGGTGAAGTTTTCGTCACCAAAGACGGCGCAGAAACAGACCTAGACATTGGACACTATGAACGATTCATCGATGAAGAATTAACTCAAAACGCAAACATCACAACCGGCCGTGTATACATGAATGTCATAGACAAAGAGCGACGCGGTGAATATAATGGCGCAACAGTTCAAGTTGTTCCTCACATTACCGACGAAATCAAACAAAAGATATACGACGCCTCAAAAGAATACGAAGCCGATGTCGTAATAACAGAAATCGGTGGCACAGTCGGCGATATTGAATCACTCCCTTTTATAGAAGCAGTCAGACAATTTCACGGTGAACACGAAAAAGATGATGTCGTCATAATCCACACAGCCCTAGTCCCTGAAATACCAGGCTCTGATGAACTTAAAACAAAACCAATTCAACACTCCTATAAACAACTTATGTCACTAGGCGTAAAACCTAATATGATTGTCACTCGAAGCAACTCAAAAATTGACCAAGAAATCCGAAAAAAAATAGCCATGTTCTGTGATGTAAGAGAACATGCCATTATCGAAAGCCCGAATGTTGAAAATATTTACGAACTCCCAATCATTTTAAACCGTCAAGGATTAGACGATTATGTCGTCCATAAACTGAACTTAGACGTTAGACCAGCAGAAATGCACGAATGGAATGAAATGGTCTTTAAACAACAACATTTAAGTCATAAAGTTAAAATTGCGTTGGTTGGAAAATATGTTCAATTACACGATGCCTATTTATCAGTCGTCGAATCACTAAAACATGCCGGCTTAGCACATGACAGTGAAGTGGAAATTGATTGGGTCAATTCAGAAATACTAAACCCAGAAAAT